>Ga0209489_106190_pt1 | contig 19565 bp, 7 predicted proteins | sample SiratrowhiteBW_FD_187527 | JGI IMG/M metagenome (GOLD analysis project Ga0209489, IMG submission 187527) | Root nodule microbial communities of legume samples collected from California, USA - Siratro white BW (SPAdes) (version 2) | ecosystem: Host-associated > Plants > Roots > Nodule | place: USA...
AAAAAAAAAGGAAAAAAAAAAAAAAAAAAAAAAAAAAAAAACTTACATATTTCGTCAAGATTATTTGGAAGGTAGGTGAGAAGTTAATTATGTAGGAGAAAAGTGTTTTATAAACAATATGCAATATTCCAATTTTGGGGGAATAAGAATGTTTGCATTTCTTGATTTGGAGTGGGAATATTTGTTTGTTTAGTTGTAAACGGAAAATATTATTATAGTTCAATGCTATATAATCTTTCCGAAGGTAAATATTTTTATATTAAAAGTAGTTTTTCTATTTTAATAGTGAGGTAAGAAAAAGAAGAAATGAAAGCTTAAAGAAAGGGGAAGAAAGGAAAATGAAAGAAAGTGAGAGGTTCATCTTCCTTTACGATTGGGGATAGATGGAATCCGTGTAGTATGCGCAACAGACTAATTCTGCATAAGAAATTGCCAATTTGATCAAAAGCGTAACATTAACATTTTATACTTTTGCAAATGCTTCTCAAAATGAAAAAGATTATGTGGGTTTCATATCATACCTAATCAATTATAATCTTATAGTTATTTGAAAATATGAAAAAAAAAATATGGAAACTAAAATCAAAATTCATATATTTTATGAAAACTAAAAAAGGTAGTTATTTCATATTTTGTAAAGATGAAAAGCGAAGAGTTTTTTTTTTTATATATAAAAATAAAAATTTTCTAATTTTACATGAATTAAACATACAATCCTGTTTCTAATGATTTTCTTATTCGAAAATCTATTGTTATTAGTGATTGAAACAAGAAAAAAGATAGAAATTCAAATAATAATATTAAACAATAAAGTTTTTGTGATTATAGGATTTAACCATGTTGCTTCATGAAATTAAGGACTTAATTTATTTAACTTTTCTAACATACTAAAAATGGTCAATACTAATGAGGAATATTTGAATTTAATAAGTTGAGTTAATCTATATAAAAACTACATACCATCTCCAATCTAAAATTTTAAGAAAATATTTTTTCTATATTAATATATTACTCATTTCGCTCATCTTTATTTGATGTAAATTCTTAACTCCAAATTTAAATTTCTCCTGTTATTGATCTACTAATTCAGTGATTTAAATCAGCACTCTTAGCTTTATGGTGAGGTTGAACAATTTTGATAGAGTACTTCTCATTGATGAAGGGTGAGCCACATCCCATATTTTTTTAGCACTGCACTGTTATTGAATAAAATTATACTCATCATCTTTAGAGTTTGGTGAAATCACTTGTTTTTTTGTATCACTACAGTTAGTTTAAAAAACATAACATGTAACACAAACATTGGTTGACAAGTTGAGATGCACCAAGTGTTGTGTTACATATTACACATTCATGTGTCCATGAACATGAACCTCTAGAACTTCATGCTTCATGTACCACTTAAGAATCCACCAACTGTTCAATCTTTGGAAACTGTTGCCTCATAATGAAATGGAGTAGCACCAGATTCAAGTCAACCACTATGGACAACATATAAAAAAACAATATTCTGGAAAATTAATTATTTGGGGTGTAACATGGACCACGAAGGAAGATCCAAAATGTTCCTAGAAATTTTGAATTATGAGTGGATGATAACATGCCATTCAATTCAGTGGTGGATTATGTTCTAATAGGAACACACCAACCCTAGTGAGACTACCATTCATAAAAAAATGTACAGTTTGATAGGAACTTCCAATTAATTGGAAGAATGTGAACTCCACTTGGTCTTCATCTTAGGATCAATTAAAATAAAAAATATTAAATAAAATCAATTTAAAATTTAGCATAACCTGTTTTTCTAAAATTTTAAAATTTCTTATCTAAAAATATTTATTTCAAGATATATTATAATATACAAATGATGATGTTAAGAAAATATTATTAATATTTTGGACCATATCTTCTAATATTTGAATGATAAAAGAAAGTGAGTGTGTAAATATTTCAGACCATATTTTAATATTTAAATGACAAATTGAATAAATCATAAAAGAAAATTCAGTAACCAAATTACATTATATCTTCCCAGATTTATAAGCCGGATCAGAAGTAATTAATGCTTAAAGGTTTTAAGTGTTCCATCAATGTTAAGGGTAGGTTTGATTTTTTTACAAACATATTTAATACTATCAATTAGGTTAATGATTTTTCTTAATTGGTTAGATTAGATATACTCAATTCTAAGAAAGATAGTGATAAAATTATTATTTTTTTTTAAAAAAACTCATCCAAAGATTAAGGTATATGTTTAGAATAAGGAGTTGTTTAACAATTTGTTAGTTACAGGAAGATAATTTTTTGTTTCGTTCATGTCTCTATCTCATTTATATTATTATCTCATGGATTTTTTTTTTTTAATTCAAGAAACAATTAATTGTAGTGTTTAATACAAATACTTGTTTAACAAATTAAACGCACCCTAACAAGTATTTGAGCCTCCCCATTTTAAGAGATAAATTTTACTTTTCTCACAAATATAATATTTTGGACTCATACCAAGCCCAATAGGCCTAATAACACTCTAGAATTTAAAGGAAAAGACAAGTATTTCCTGCACCTCCATTTTTGAACCTGCACCTCCATAAAGTAGAAATTTCTTACCATTTCATAAATAAGTTAACATCATCATCCATTTGACATTAAAATCAAAGTCTTTCAAATCAAAGTTTTCCCTCCAGTGTATATAAAGTTCGAAGGATATGATCATTAAAGAAAAATTTCACTTATGAAGTATTTAAAACATAAAAAAAACTTAATACAAAAATAGAACGAGTTTTCTTCTTCCAAAATTTAGACCTTAATACCAAGCTAACAGTGCTGACACTAAATTAGCACTAGAAAGTTAAAAACTAAAAAATAAATTAAACATATATTTTAGTTAACGTTATTCAGGTTTAATCAGGCATATTGTAACATCAAACTTTAAAAATTAACTAATTTTATAATTAGAGTCGTTGGTATCAATATTTATTTTATCTAAATGGAAATAAAAAACATTATTTTTGTCTCCTTATTTTTTAATTTTAAATATTAAATATATTATATAATTAGATTTTATCAAATCAACATTAACTCTTTATATGTATATATATATATATATATATATATATATATATATATATATATATATATATATATATATATATATTGTTTCTATAAAAAACAACATCATTTTATTTTATAAATTAAATATTAAAATAAAAATCAAATCAATAAATCAAGTTAGATAAAGATAATTATATGATATCATTTCATGATAATATTTTTTTGAATTTTAAGAATTTTAATCATACCTATTTCTTCCACAGGTTTTTATTAATCTGAGGTTTACTAATAAGTTTTAATCTTTAATCTGCTTTTTAATTTTACGGTTAAATTTGTTTATATTTTTTTTATAAGAATTTTTTTTTTTAAATTAATACTAAGGCAATTAAACTATTTTAAACTACTCCCAGCTGAAAAATCCAAATAAATTGTTGAAAATAATAAAGAATTTTTTTTTCTTCCTAATAAAGAAAAAGACACGAAAAAACTTAATTATAATAACTATTTTTTCAAAGATTAAATTTAAGTAAAAATTATTGAACATTTTAGATTACATTTCTTTACAGAAATTTAAATCACAAGTTAAATATAATAGAAGAGTTAACAATCACTTAAGCCATTTTTAATGAATAAAAAAATATCAATTGATACAAAGGAAAATAGACAAAAAAAAACAAATACACAAATCTCTGTTTCAACGAAAGAAGAAAAGCAAGATATATTTATAGGATAAGTCAAAATTCTAGATTAAATTTTATAAACATTTAAATATTTACATTTTAAGAAATTCATTAAACATTAAATGGAGTGTTTGAAACTTATCCCAAAGTTCTTTCAACGCGGAAGCTCACCTTCTATTACATGAATTTAGAAGGAAGAGATGGATGAACTACAAACACACACCTATTAATTTTTAGTTCTGGAAGTTTAATTTTTACGTGGTTAGATAGTGTGCTATTTTCCATAAGAGGTTACATAATTAAATAGAAAAAGAAACACATACTTAGTTATATAGTACTTCACATTATTTTTTACCTTTTAGAACATGAAAACCCATACCATGCAACGCTGCCCCTTGATTGAGAGAAAACTAAGGAAAGAAATTTTGGATTCACTGTTTTTAAGACTTTTTACAAAAGTCAACATTTTTATTATACAAGAATTGATATAATCATATAATATTACACTTGACATTATTTGATTTGTTGAAACTTAGTACTCTTGTACCAGAAAAAAAAACAACTCCTTTTACTTTTTCTATGTAATGTACAATTCGTCAACGAAGATAAGTCATCAGTATTATTCAACAATCCCAGAAAGAAAGATAACCAATCATTCATTCTTAATTAGTAACGTAATATATTCTTGCCCATTCTTGATATTTTTGATTAATTCGTAAAGAAAATATTGAATAAAAGGTAAATGTATTTATAATCTTAAAAATACAAAGATATGTAATAATTACTATACAAATAAAATAGGATAATTGACAAAAAAATTAAGATTCAGAATTACTTATTTCTATGTGCCGTCAACTGTTACCAAAGAAAGATCTAGTTGCTTACGGCTCTGTAATAAGTCAAATTGACTCCATGTCATTATAAATGCAGTAACGAAAAATCTGATGTTACATGGGATAACTCCATGCCCAATTGAGCGTTTACCAATAGTATTAAGCATTGATTGGATTCATAATTCATAACCTCTATTCCCAAAAAGATTTTTCTTTTGACTTTTCCATCTGTAAAGGAGTGTGGAGAAGTGATGGTGAGAACTGGAAAATCAGAAGAAGATTCCACAAATCCATCAAATAACCTTCCCATAAAAAGAAAAACTCGTTTTATGTCAATTCTCACGTTTTCATAGGCGCAAAGGTGGACTAAGACCAACACGCCCCAAACACTCCCTCTTGTGGTGTATATAAAAACCGCACTCACCCTCTCCCAACTCACTAAGACATTCAGAACCGACAATGACAATGGCAAAGCCGTGTTTGGCTTATTTCTCTACCGCTTTTCTTCTTCTAATTGTTTTCACTTTTTCGTCGGCGCAAACTCAAGATTCCTCAATCTACGACACTTTCCTTCAATGCCTCACACAACACACAAACTCCTCAACCCAACTCTCCAACATAGTCTTCGCCCAAACCAACCCTTCCTTCCCCACCGTCCTCCAAAACTACATCCGAAACGCGCGTTTCAACACTTCCCAAACGCGGAAGCCGTTACTCATCGTCACTCCCCTCCAAGAATCGCACGTCCAGGGCGCTGTAATATGCGCCAATAGCGTCAAAGTTCAACTCAAAATCAGGAGTGGAGGCCACGATTACGAGGGTATCTCCTACATCTCCGACGAACCCTTTATCATCCTCGACTTGTTCAACCTTCGCGCAATCACGGTGGACATAAAGAACGAGGTTGCAGTGGTCCAAGCCGGTGCCACGCTGGGAGAGGTGTACTATAGGATCTGGGAGAAGAGTAAAGTTCATGGCTTCCCTGCTGGGGTGTGTCCCACTGTTGGTGTCGGTGGCCATTTGAGTGGAGGAGGGTATGGTAACATGATGAGGAAATATGGATTATCAGTGGATAATGTGATTGACGCTCAAATTGTTGATGTGAAAGGAAATGTTCTGGATAGAAAATCCATGGGGGAGGATCTTTTCTGGGCTATTAGAGGAGGTGGAGGAGCCAGTTTTGGTGTGATATTGTCGTTTACTATAAAGCTAGTTCCGGTGCCGGAAACGGTTACCGTTTTCCGTGTTGAGAAGACTTTGGAAACAAATGTGACTGCAACGGACCTTGTGGTGCAGTGGCAGCAGGTGGCACCGAATACTGATGACAGGCTTTTCCTGAGGCTCTTATTGCAGCCGGTGAGTTCGAAGGTTGTGAAGGGGACCAAAACCGTTAGAGCTTCGGTTGTGGCCTTGTTTCTGGGAGGGGCTGATGAGGTTGTGTCGATTTTGGAGAAGGAGTTTCCGCTTCTTGGATTGAAGAAGGAGAATTGTACTGAGATGAGTTGGATTGATTCTGTTCTGTGGTGGAACGATGATGAGAGTTTGAAAAACGGTGATAAACCTGAGACCCTGCTGGATCGGAATCTGAACTCTGCTGGTTTTCTGAAAAGAAAATCCGATTATGTTCAGAAAGCCATTTCAAGAGACGGGTTGGAGTGGATCTTTAAGAGGATGATTGAGTTGGGAAAAACGGGGTTTGTTTTCAACCCTTATGGAGGGAAAATGGGAGAGATTTCTTCTGATGCGACGCCGTTTCCTCACCGTAAGGGGAACCTCTTCAAGATTCAGTATTCTGTGAACTGGGACGATCCTTCACCTGGTGCGGCTCAGAATTTCACGAATCAGGCTAAGAGGCTGTACAGTTACATGACCCCTTTTGTGTCTAAGAATCCCAGAAGGGCTTTCTTGAATTATAGAGACCTTGACATTGGAGTCAACAACTTCGGTGAGAATAGCTTTCAAGAAGGAGAGGTTTATGGAAGCAAGTACTTCAGTGACAATTTTGAGAGGCTCGTGAACATCAAGACCAAAGTGGATCCTGAAAACTTTTTCAGGAATGAACAGAGTGTTCCTGTACTTTTGAGCAAGGCATAGAGAATCATACAATGAGGATTATCCGTTAGATTTTAGTTCTAATTTTTGTTTCTGTAATTCTATTTTAATGGTTGCCACGTAGGCCCGTGATACTTTTCCCATTATTGATTCCATCATACATCATTGAGTTTCAAAGCTTTCATTTATTTTATTTCTTCTGTTCTTTCTTCTTTCTTTTTCTCCGCCATCTGAATAAATGGTTGGAGATTCGCAATGTTTAATCTTCAATTATGAGAAATATCACATGGCTTGTGTTGGGGGGGGGGGGGGGGTAGGAAAATGGGTTAAATCCCACTATTATGAATATCATATGAAAGTAAAGAAGTTGTTCTTGGTTGAATTTTCCGAACCAAACTTGCGTGACTGGTGGAACTCTTTTTATCCTGACCACTTCTTGTGTGCTTCTTGTTTGTCTTGTCGATTTTGTATTTAAATTTCTTGACTTTTGTCCCCTCTTTTTTTAATGCTGGATGTTCACTAGTGGATTTTTAACTTCTCCATTTTGTTTTTATTATACGAATATTAATAACGATATGCATATTCCTTAAGTGAAGTTTGGCCGAAAAAGGTTTAATAGTTGCAGACAAATGGAATGGCAAGATACAAGTGATACACCAGCAAGCCTCCAACAACGTCAACCACAAACTGAAACTCTAAGAATCTATGAACTGGTGGCATAGATATTATTTTAAAATTTTACTATATATGTGTTAGACAATTACACTTTGAATTCAGTATTTTCATAATCATTGAATATGACCATAGGACAATTTATAATCAGTGTTTGTCAAATGAATTCAAACTTCAAAATATTGTAAAAGCATAATACAAGCTTTACATATTAAAACATGTTTGTTTAATTTGGATGGTTAAATTTGACTGGACTCGTAACAATATAATTAGAAATGCCCACATGTCATACTTCAATAATACATGGATTGGATAGGTTAAAAATATATACTACAACAAAAATCAAAAGGTGAGTTATAAAATTAGTGCTTAGAAAATTGTATCATAATGCTCAATTAAATTTTTCATCTAAATATAATTTCTTTATATTATTATTATTATTATTATTATTATTATTATTATTATTATTATGTTATAAATACAATTTTTACTACAAATAAACATAATGCATATGTATTGAGAGATTTATCAATAATTAAGTTAAATTTTAAATATTAAGTATTTCATCCTCTCATAAGTTTTAATAAAAATATTTTTTATTTTACAGTCATATACATATCATATTTTATTAAAAATAATCTTCATATTATATATTTATTAAAAATATTAAAATAAATATTATTAAAAGTGCATAAAATAACCAATAAATGAGAGAATGATTCAAATGCTAAATAATACAACCTTTATAAATTCATTCTCCTCGCTGTACTTAAAAAATTAACAAATGTTTCTATTAAAAATTAATTATTTTTAGATGAGTCATCAAAATGGAACCTTTGAAATTAGTAGATTGGGTTGTGAATCATGTTGAGGAAATAATTATTCTAATAAGATATGACTAAAGAACAAGAGAAGATTGATTTACAAATGAGACTATGATGTTTTAAGTCAGTAAAAAAGGTAATAAAATTGTAAAGTAATATATAAGAAGGAATATGATTTTAGTTTACACTCCTTGGAATGAAGAAGTCATTGTATAGGTTATTTTAGAGTTATTATGTTAGAAAGATAATCTTAATAAAATAATATAACTTTTCTCATATAATAGTTTTTTTTTTCACTAAATATTATATTAATAGAACATTTGAAGTACTCCAATCCGTTTATACAATAGAATTTTACTTATTGAGCTCTTATGTTGCCACTCCTACATGTGCTACCATACTTTCCGAACAAAATGCGTATTAGACATATATCTCTAGATATACTGAACTTCCATCTCATACCACAATTTTAGAATTATTTTTTTCCCTTACACTATGTTTTATTGAATATCTAATAAATTCCTCTTATCTTATAATAAAGAAAATATATAAAGCTCCTAGTTGAGGGATTATCAATCTTGGATATCTCGCCTCCTTTCCTAATTCCTGTTGCCTCCCCGCCTAATTCCTATTTTGTTCTATAATTATTTTGAGTTCATCTATTTAAAAAATGTAATTCTCCCTCAATCAAATTTAACATCCTGATATTAATTGATACTCACTTTAATTATTCATACGTCCAAAACATTTCTTAATTAATAATAAAATCCTGCTATTTTAAAGACTTTGTAAAAGATAGATATATAAAGAAGAGTTAGCTGTAAGGGTTCCAAAGGGTCTACACATATGACTTGTAGCTTGTAGAAAAGTAGAATAAAGTTTGAATATTTTTCTTATAAATAGATAAATAGATAAGGGGAACATTCATAAACTAAGTTACGTATGAATTAAAAAAACATTTTTTAATATAAAAATAATACTACAAATAATCTTATTCATAAATTTGTTCTAACTTATACAAAATATTTTGTTTTAAAAATGTTTTTGGAAAGTTTATTACCTTATTTATCTTGCTTTTCTTCATACTTACAAGTAGTCTAAAATTACTAGTAATCACATATCCACCGCCTATAAAGTCGGTTAACTAGGACTGTATATATTTTTTTTTTCTTGTCTTCACAACTTGGACATTTTCTAGTCATTTCAAATATTTTCCTGCGGCATTCTATTATATATTCTTCTAGAATTTGGAAGCAATTCCAATAGTTCTGTGTAGTAGTTGGTGCATGTAAATTGTTGACTTCCATGTATAAATATACGAGAAAACGAGACTTCATTAGCTCCCAATAACATGTAGTATATATATATTTTCGACTGCTCTATTAACGTTCGAGTTTCCTATGTTTTCATATTTTGGTTAACTAGCTTGTTCTGTATGCGCCGGCTGAGAAAACGGCAAAGCTCAAAGAAGAATCTTCATCACTCACTAGTGTCCCTCCAGAAAGTCATGGTCACTAAATTTTGTCGTCAAAAATTATGAAACAGTGAAGCCAAAAAAACTTTTCAACCATTTAATACCTTGTTCTAATGCCTCCCAAATCCTAACTTTGTGTCTATTTCGATACAACCATACTTAGCCTGTACTATTTCATTTCACCTACACTTCAGAAACGTATGAACCACCACCATGGAAAAACCAAACCCTTTGGCCACCATTTCTATGGCTTCCATGCTTCTTCTTCTTATTGTTCTTTTGCTTTCACACGCCTCGTGTGCTTCCCCAACAGACTCAGTGTATGGAGCTTTTGTTGATTGTCTAAGAAACAATATTCACTCTCCCAACATCTCCAACATAGTGTTTTCTCAAACCAACGCATCATATACTTCCATTCTCCGTGCATACATTCGTAACGCCCGGTTGAACACCACCTCTGCACCAAAACCCTTAATCATTGTCACACCATTGCAAGAATCTCATGTCCAAACAGCAGTCATTTGTGCCAAAAGCATCGATATTCAACTTAAAACAAGAAGTGGTGGCCATGACTTTGAGGGTCTCTCATACATCTCTGATGAACCTTTCATCATGCTTGACATGTTCAACCTCCGCAACATCACAGTGGATGCGCAAAAAGGGGTTGCTGTGGTCCAAGCTGGTGCCACGCTTGGAGAACTTTATTATAGGATATGGGAGGAGAGTGATGTTCATGGCTTTCCTGCAGGGGTGTGTCCCACTGTTGGTGTTGGTGGTCATTTCAGTGGAGGAGGGTATGGCAATATGATGAGAAAATATGGGTTATCTATTGATCACATCATTGATGCTCAGATTGTTGATATCAAAGGTAGGATTCTAAACAGGGAGTCTATGGGAGAAGACCTGTTCTGGGCCATTAGAGGAGGTGGAGGAGCAAGTTTTGGAGTCATATTATCATACACTATTAAGTTGGTTCCTGTGCCAGAAGTTGTTACTGTTTTTAGGGTTTCGAAAACTCTGGACCAAAATGCCACTGACCTTGTTGTCCAGTGGCAACGGGTTGCACCACACACGGATGAAAGGCTTTTCATGAGGCTGGAATTGCGGCCTGTGAATTCAAACGTTGGAGGGAGGCACAAAACTATTAGAGCTGAGGTTGTGACTTTGTTTCTAGGAGGAGCAGATGATCTTGTGTCACTTTTGGACAAGGAGTTTCCAGTTTTGGGTCTAAACAAAGAGAATTGCATTGAAATGAGTTGGATTCAGTCTGCACTTTGGTGGGCTAGTTTTCGAAATGGTACCCATCCAAATGCTCTACTTAACAGAAAACTCAACTCGGCAAAGTTCCTCAGAAGAAAATCTGATTATGTGAAGACTCCAATTTCCAAAGACGAGTTAGAATGGATATGGAAAAGGATGATTGAGTTGGGAGAAACAAGTATTGTTTTCAACCCATATGGTGGAAGAATGAACGAGATTTCAGCAAATGCTACGGCATTTCCTCACCGTGCAGGAAATCTGTTCAAAATTGAATATTCTGTCAATTGGGCTGAACCAGGATACGCTGCAGAAAAGAACTTCACAGCACAGATTAGAAGGTTACACAGTTATATGACCCCCTTTGTGTCCAAAAATCCAAGGAGAGCTTTTCTGAATTACAGGGACCTTGACATTGGTATCAATCGTCATGATAACAATAGCTACCACGAAGGAGAGGTTTATGGTACTAAGTATTTCCTTAACAACTTCTATAGATTGGTGAACATTAAAACTGAGGTTGACCCCGAAAACTATTTCAGAAATGAACAAAGTATCCCCGTGAAATTATGATACGGAGAACCAGAAGGTGAAACGTATTAGAAAGTGAGTAATGCCTTCACCTTTTAGTTTTCGAGATGTTTGTATTATCGAGTTAAGAAAATTACCTTTGTTAGTGGTTCTCGATGTTGAATAGAAAATGCTTTATGTTGATAGATGTTCTCGTAAGAATTGGTATTATTAATAAAGAATTTCATTAAGAATGATAAATTCTCTGTATCAATCTTAGGATTCACGATCTAGATTTATTTATTTATTTATTTATTTATTTATTTATTTTTTATCAGCAATTCACCATCTAGATGTTAACTTAGTTTTTGGTTATTATATTTGACAACTGTTTTTCGTATCAACAGAACAGAATTTTATAAAATAAGATGAAGCACAAAAAAATTCCATAAGACTAAGGAATTATGTCTACACCTACGACGATCCTTAACTATTTCTATACCCTTCCCTTACAAAGACAATTTTTTTCAATTGTGATATACTTTTTTATAATAATATCTAAAATGGACAGAAAAATATTTATTTATCTGGACAAATTCTGATAGAATTTTATATTAAGAAATCTTTCGATCTGGACTAATTTTAAACTAGTCAAATATAAGTGACATGTTATCAACTTCAATTAAAGAAATTAATTAAATTCTCATTCCTTTCTAAATTCATTTCTCTGCAACTATTTTTCATTTATTTGACACTATATTTATTATGTTTAACAATTAAAAAAATAATTAAATAATAATATTTAACAAAACTGTAACATAACAATTAAGACAAATAAATTTATTTTAATTTAAAACAAAATAATATAATGATAATAATAATAAGAATAATAATTTTAATTAAATGCATATAAATTTAATTTAAATAATAATAATAATAATAATTTAATGATTATTTTTGAAGAAATAATAATAATAATAACATTAATAATATTCTAACAAATTTAATTAAAATAATAAAAATAATAATGATTATTATAATTATAATATAATAATTTTTATAAATAAAGAAAATAAAATTTAATAATATAATATCAACTATTTAGATGGTGGTTTATTATAATTTGATAAATAGTTCAATTATAATGTTTAGAGTATCTGTTGAATGGTCTCTTCCTGATAAGTGAAACATTAATGATAAATATTATATTATTAAATATTTTTTTTATTTATAAAAGTTATTATATTATTATTATTATTATTATTATTTTAACTAAATTTGCTAGAATATTATTACTATTATTATTATTTCTTCAAAAATAATCATTAAATTATTATTATTATTATTATTATTTAAATTAAATTTATATGAATTTAATTAAAATAATTCTTCTTATTATTATCATTATATTATTTTGTTTTAAATTAAAATAAATTTGTTTGTCTTAATTATCCGGTTATAGTTTTGTTAATTATTATTATTTAATTATTTTTTTAATTGTTAAACGTATAGTGTCAAATAATGAAAAATGATTAGAGATGAGTTTATGAAGAAATGAGATATTTTAATTAATGTCTTTAATTGAAATCCTTATGTCACTTGACCAGTTATATTTCAATTGAAGGATTTGTTAATGTAAAATCTCAAAATTTATCCATTTTAATAAATAAATATTTTTTGCCCATTTTAAGCATTATCATAAAAAGTACATCAAAATGCCAAAAAAAGCCTACAAAGGCAAATTATACAAACTTTAAAGGGAACCTAATGTAAACTAACATATGGAATCTTAAAAGAAAGATTGGACTTAGTTAGACCATCAGTGCTAAGTTAACATGCAAGCTGGATAATCATCAATAATGTTGATTGTTTCTAGATTTATTTTCTCTCACTACAACAATTATCAATGATTTTAATCACAAAATGAAGTTTGGCATTAATATATAAGTTAAATACAAATAAATTGCTTTTATAATATAGTTTTTAAATTTTTAATATATTATGCACCATACGTTCATGCTATTATTGTTAATCAATCATTAATTTTTTTAAAAACTACTTTTTATCCTTGAGTTTTTCAAAAGTTATTTAAAGAAGATATATTTAATATAATTTCTATCTCTTATAACATAATAAATTCTATGTTTTATAAATTTATATATGAAACATAAAAATGACTGTTTTTAATATTAGGGATAGGGAAAAAGAGTAATGTTATTATTTTTAAATTATATGAAATGGATTCACTGTTCCTCTGGACATTTATGCTCTTACAGAACTAAGAAGGAATTGAAGAAATAAGAAAAGAAAGATCCATAGCACCATTTTCTAGTCCACAATGGGTGACAAGAACTAAAGAAGTGTGAAATAATCTACAAGGAGGAATTCTAAGGAAAATTCAAGGTACCTGTTGAGTTAATAAAAATGAAGAAGAATGAGATATTTAAAAACACTATTCTAGGAAGAAGAATGAAGAAAGTGAAAACGAAAGTACCTAGTAAAAATATTATTGACAAAAAAAAAATCTAGAAAATTTTAATTTTTGTTCCACGTATAATACTATTTTGACTTTAATAGGTTATCTCGAAAAATATGATCAACAGAGATTTAGCAAGCAAGTTGAAGATTCTATCGGGAATGTCTTTCAATAAAAGTTTCTTTCGGGTCTCAAAATAAAAAAATGAAAGAAAAAAGTTTTAACAACAAAAAGAATTCTGGAAGGGATACTTGACGTATGTAATCTTAAAAGGGAAAGGGTAAATATGTAAGTAAGTATAAATCTTATGATTTGTTGAAAGCTTCTTAAAATCCTTGTTGAACACTCCTTTTCGTGTTTTTATTTAATATATTTTTTATTCCTAATAAAATAAATTCTAATTTTTTTTAAATGACTAAGTATCCCTTAAGCAAAAAAAAAAAAAAAAAAGACTAATATTTTAAATTCCACTTAAAACATGTACCGCGATACAAGACGAGGAGATTGTTAATCAAGGCTCTTGAAAATTCTTTAATGTTATCTATATGCGAAAATGTTCACAGATTGGAATACTCATGATATGGGTGCGAGTATCCAGAATGCTAAAGGAGAATTTGTGGCTGCAATGTCTTCCATGAAGCTGCAGCAAAATCATTGTTGGCAGTAGTATCTTGGGCTGCTGAATTACTTTCATATATGCTTTGAATTGGACTGCAAGCAGGTTTCAGATGCCATGATTTCAAATATGTCTTTTAACTCTGAATTTGGACATATTTTGTCAAAATGTAATAATATCTGTGTGTAATTAACAATTCTTACGTGAGTTAGATCTTTAGCTAACCAACAGATGATGGAGAACATTCATACTCATATTCATGTCATTATTTTCGATGAAATATCATAAGTTTTCTGTTGTCTAAATAAAAATACATGACACTATAAAGAAATGCCCTAAGTAAGCACTGTTCTTCACAGTGTGATTCCTACGCTTTACTCGGACGTACTGGAATACTCTGTTCATTCCTGAAAAAGTTTTCGGGATCCACCTTCGTCTTGATATTCACAAGCCTATCAAAATTGTCATTGAAGTACTTGCTCCCATAAACCTTCCCTTCTTCAAAGCTATTCTTACCAAAGTCGTTGACCCCTATATCAAGGTCCCTATAATTCAAATAAGCACTTCTGGGATTCTTAGACACAAAGGGGGTCATGTAACTGTAAAGCATCTTAGTCTGATTCAAGAAATTCTGAGTCGCACCAGATGAAGGATCCGTCCAGGTCACAGAATACTGAACCTTGAAGAGGTTCCCCTTACGGTGAGGAAACGGTGTCGCATCAGAAGGAATCTCAGCCATCTTCCCTCCATAAGGGTTGAAAACTAACCCCGTGTTCCCCAACTCAATTATCTTCTTAAATATATACACCAACCCGTCTCTTGGAATGGCTTTCTGAACATAATCGGATTTTCTTTTCTGAAAACTAGCAGAGTTCAGTTTCCGATTAAGTAGGGTTTCAGGTTTGTCACCGTTTTTCAAACTCTCACCATCGTTCCACCACAGAACAGAATCAATCCAACTAACCTCACTACAAGTCTCCTTCTTCAATCCAAGAAGTGGAAACTCCTTCCCCAAAATCGAAACAACCTCATCTGCCCCTCCAAGGAACAAAGCCACAACCGAGGCTCTTATGGTTTTTCCTCCCTTCACGACATCGGAACTCACCGGCTGCAGTAAGAGCCTCATGTAAAGCCTGTCATCAGTGGTTGGCGCCACCTGCTGATACTGCAACACAAGGTCTGTGGCAGTCACCTTCGTTTCCAAAGTCTTTTCAACGCGGAAAATGGTAACAGTTGCAGGCACGGGAACTAGCTTAACTGTAAACGACACTATCACACCAAAACTCGCTCCTCCACCTCCTCTAATTGCCCAAAACAGATCCTCCCCCATGGATTTTCTGTTCAGAAGATTTCCTTTGACATCAACCATTTGAGCGTCAATAACATTGTCAACAGACAAGCCATATTTTCTCATCATGTTACCGTACCCTGCTCCACTGACAGTGCCACCGATACCGACATTGGGACACACCCCACCAGGGAAGCCATGAACTTTACTATTCTTCCAGATCGTATGATAAACCTCTCCCAACGTGGCACCAGCTTGGACCACAGCAACCTGGTTTTTCATGTCCACCGTGATTGCACGAAGATTGAACATGTCGAGGATGATAAAGGGTTCCTCGGAGTAGTAGGAGATACCCTCGAAATCATGGCCACCACTCCTGATTTTGAGTTGAATGTTTTCGGCTTTGGCACATATTACAGCGCCCTGAACGTGAGATTCTTGGAGGGGAGTGACAATGAGTAACGGCTTACGCGTTTGAGAGTTGTTGAAACGTGCGTTACGGATGTAGTTTTCGAGGACGGTGGGAAAGGCAGGGTTGTTTGGAGCGAAAACAATGTTGGAGAGTGGAGTTGAGGATTTAGTTTGTTGTGTGAGGCAAGGAAGGAAATTGTCATAGACTGAGGATTTTGCCGATGGTGCTGCCAAAGAAGTAGAGAGTGTTAGAAGAAGAGAAAAAGCGCAGAGACAAACCAAACAAGTTTTCCCCATTGGGATGTTAGGGCTTGTGACTTGGTGACACTGGAATGTGAGTAGAGTTTGATTTATATAGGAGTAGTGAAAATGATCTTTTTCACACTTAATCAAATATTTTTCTTAAAGAAAATAGGTTAATTAAGAAAAGGCAAAGAAAATAAAAGTTACCTGTTTGATAAAAATGAGACAATTAAATAATATATAATAATTTTTCATTCACAAGTCATCAATTAAAAGGAATAAATTCTGGTCAATGTCTTATTTTATGGAAGTTAAGGCCGATAAAAAAATTTATACCTTTTATTCTTTCCTTTAAACAAAGATTTTTGCATAGTTTTTCTCACTTTTTTAGATAAATATTTTATCCGTTAGATTTAATAATTTATTCTGTTATTATGTTTAGGATTTATTTAGGAAGTAACCAGCATACTTGTCGTGCGATTCCTTAGTATTTTAAAAAATCATAGTCTTTATATTAGACCTTTTATACACTAAGTATATTAAATTAATTTTTTACTCCTATTAAATATAGTGAATAGGTGTGTTCTTTTTATTAGCATTTTTCGGTATACTTTTATTATTTTACTTTTTAAGTAATTGTTTTTTTAAACTAAAATAATTACTTATAAGGAAAACAATTATCTACAATTTAAATAAAAATCACCTAAAATAAATCTATAAAAATTATTTATATTTATTTTTGTAATTACTTTTTATGAATTATTTTTATAATCTAATTGTATCTTTTATTTTAATAATTATTCTAAATAAAGATGATATATTATTTGGTAACTTTCTTTGATTTGATTACAAATTTTATCTTCTAAAAAATATAAAATAATTTATTTCTTTAATAAAATAAATAGTTAATTTTTTAACTCATAATAATTAAATAATTTATCTTTTAAAAAGTAATAGCTACATAATTTTTTAATGATCTTTTTATAAAATTGTATTTTTTTAGTTTATATTATTTTTATTTTTAATTAATTATTCATAAAAATAAAAAGTTATATATTTAATGTAATAACATGTCAATACACATGTGTTTCCACTAATAATAATAAAATAATTTAAAAAATTATATTTAGTATATTAGTAATATTGTTTTAAAATTTAATAAAAAATAATTATGTTTATTAGTTTGTAGGATTATGGTAAAAGTGATTTATATCAACAACGGGAGAGAGTAATAATGTACATAATATTATTGTATTTTTAATTTATAAAATTAGTATTTATTTTATAAAATTATGTCTTACAAATAAATTAAAATTTATAGAATTATTCTGAAAACAATTGTAATATATAATTCGTACATTTAAACTATTTTTTTGTATTAATAATTGTATAATATTTTATTAAAATTTCTATTTGTAGTCATTACAGTAATTTAATTTTAAATATATTTTAATTTGTAACTGAGAATTTGATCTTATAAATATTTTAATAGCATTCATGTGTTTAAATTAATATATTCTTTATGTACTTCAATAAAAATAATATGTAAAAATAGTTCTTTAAAATAAAAACGAATGCAATTAAGGCTGTTTTACAATAAAATTAAATGTAAGAGACTTCTTTATAAGCATAAATTAATACAATTAAGGCCCTTTTTTTTCGGCAAAATACAATTAAGGCAGTTAATTGTAATATAATTAATAATTAAAAAGATTTCCTTAAAATAATATTAATACAATTAATGCAGTGAATTAATATTTATTCGGTATATTAGATTAATAAATATGTGTTGATATATGATATTTTATGTTTGAATTGGTATATTATAAGAGATATATATCCTCCATTCAAGTTTCAATGATATCATTTTATGTTTTACAGGTGTTTGTGATTTTGAATTTGTAATAATTCAGACCAACCAATAAAATATTTTAGATACGTCCATAAATCTTATCAGCTCACTCAAGCATTAAAAAATAAAACATGAATAAGATTAAAATATAATCTGAATTAAAATTAAATTATAAAATTAATTTATTAATTTATTTGATTTAAGTAACAAATTTTATTTTATTTTACTTTTAACTTAAATGTATTCTTATTGATTTTGAATTTCATATTAAATAGAAATCATCGATATGAACAATATATATGAAACAAAATACATAAGCTCATTGTTTTAGGGATTTAAATTGAATATGGTCTCTTATAATTTTTTATATAATTTTCTCATCATTTATTAATATTTAATTCTTTTTATATTTTTTAATTATTATTTAAAATAATTGATTATTTTGTTCATCGTTGATTTATAATTCATGTTATTAACTATAATTATTAATTGAGTGAAATTTCAAAACAGAAAAAAAAAATATTGTGTAATTTCAAATAATATTTAAAATGTTTGTCTGATATGACCATTCAAAGAATGATTAAGTGTAATTTGAGATATTTATGATAAATTTAAGGATAGATTTTTTAATCAATCTCATAAAAATAACACAATGTTTGATTTTGTAATTGGGCGCAATTTTATGATCATGAATAACCAAAATTCATTGTCAATACTATAAAATGACAACATTTGACATATAACCATTGTGTGTAAAGAGAAATAGCAATGAATAATTTTAGAACGGTTACTAATGAAAGAAAAAAAAAACAATTTTATTAAGAATTATCATTATATGTCATATTTTAAGTTTAAATTTTTTCGTTTTGTATGTATTTATTTGTTTTTCAAAGTTTTTATTTTTATTTTTTATGCATATCAATGTCGCCACTGAAACACTAGATCTCCTACCACCTTCGATTTTTTAGCATGGTTGCCACTGTTGTTTCTATTACTGTTCATTATTGATGTTCTTTTTGTTATCCCTATGGATCCTATTGTCATTAGTACCGACTCTGCCGTTGTGATTGTCCTTTTAAGGTCAGTGAATTAAACATTTATCAAAGATACTCTTACATGTTATATAATAAATAATACAAATTATTATCTTTACCTTTATCTATCTATTTATTACTTTATCTATATAATAATATCAATGAATAAATTAAATACACATATTTCAATATTTTAAAATTAAATATGATATGAAATTAAAATATAAATTTATTTCAATAAGAATATATATATATATATATATATATATATATATATATATATATATATATA
>Ga0209489_106192_pt1 | contig 19560 bp, 17 predicted proteins | sample SiratrowhiteBW_FD_187527 | JGI IMG/M metagenome (GOLD analysis project Ga0209489, IMG submission 187527) | Root nodule microbial communities of legume samples collected from California, USA - Siratro white BW (SPAdes) (version 2) | ecosystem: Host-associated > Plants > Roots > Nodule | place...
AATAATAAAAATAATTTTAATAATATTATAACTAACAATATTAGAAATAATAATAATAAAAACAATAATATTAGCAATAATATTAATAATATTATTAATATTATTGCTAATATTATTGTTTTTATTATTAATAATACTAATGATAATAATAATATTAATAATAATAATACAAATTTAATAATAATAATAATAATAGTAATAAAAGTGTTAAAAATACCAATAATATTTGTTATAACATTAATATTGTTAATAATATTCACCTTTACTAATGTTATTATTAATAAATCAATATGAACATCATTAATAAGAGATAATAGTAGTTTTATCCATAAATATAAGTTCCTAAATATTACCCACGGACATAAGTCCGTAGGTATTACCCACGAACATAGGTATGTAGATATTACCTATGGAAATAGTTCGTGGGTAATACATATAGACCAATATCCGTAGGTAATACTTACGGATCTGTGTCCGTGGGTAATATCTACGAATCTATGTCCGTGGATAATACCTACGGACTTAAATCCGTGGGTAATATCTACAGATACAGATCCGTAGGTAATAATCCGTGGGTAATGCTGAATTTACCTACGGATACAGATCCATGAGTAATAATCCGTGGTAAATTAAGTTTTTCTTGTAGTGAAAACCATTCTAAACTTACTCATCACTCTTATATTTAAATCTTCTAACTTAGAATTCTGTTAAAATATTTAAAAAATTAGTTTCCCTTACCTATTACTTATAAAGAGTTCTTAAATCTTAAAATAATAAAAATTTATTATAGAGTTCTGGTCAATAATCTAAACATATTACTATAATCATGAATTAACATAAACTAATCTTGAAGACTCAGGGACCCGATGCAAGCATGGATACTAAGAAAGAAATGATACTTGAGAACTGACTTAAAAAAAGTAAGAGCATTAAACTTACTCAAATCAAATTCCTAATTAGACAATTTTACTTTAAACACTATCATAAGTCTAATGGGTGAGTTCTGATGGTCAGTATGATGATAAATGAGGTTAAAATTCTAGAGAAAAGTCATAATAGAAAAAAGAAATACTTTTCTAGAAAGATAGTGGTTATAATAAAATAAATTCTGAATAATTAAATTTTTTATTTATAAAATTTTTCACTTTAATAATAAAATATTTAGGTGTCATTCTAATTTTATCACTTCTACTTTATAATTATTTTCTATGTTCTTCCAGACTTTTTTTTTTCAATACTTTTTATAAATTCTATATAGTTAATCACACATTTTTCAATACTTTTTATAAATTCTATATAGTTAATCAACAAATGTGAGGAACTTACCAATGGAAGGAAATAATGCAAGAAACTCTACCTTTTAGTTTTTTAAAACAAAATTTTATTTCTGATCCTTACATTTCCTAAAAGTTTATATTTAAATTTTATGTTTAGAAATTATGTTTTGGTATGCATTGCTTTTAGTCTTTATTGTCTGTTGCCGAGTAATTTCGATAACCTTAGGTCTCTTACATTTTCATAAAATTGAAATTGGTATTGGTAATATATAATATCAAAAATTTTATTCTACATGTGTTGAATCAAAATAAAGATAGTTTTGTCATGTACAACTACCAAAGATGATTTTCTTTTCTTTTGCTTCTCTTCTCCTTTCCTTATGTTTTATCATGTAAAGAAAATATGGGTATAAAGCAAAACATTTTACACGAACTTAAAATAATATAAATTATGAAAAAACATTTAGTTTCAATTAGTTTCCCACTTGTGAAACCTCCATTCTTGCAAACCACCACCATCTATCTACAAATTCGGAGAAAGGAAAATAAAAGAGTAAAAAGAAAAATTTTAAAGTCCCAGCCTTTCAATTTTTAAAGATTTATATGTTACCGTTCAGTCAAAACATCTGATGATTAGTTTTCCGATATGATTAGTTTTCGTATGAGGTCGTAGTCATGTGGCTATGTCTGCTAAGGTAGACATTTATTTTCATTGTGTGTGTCTAACATTCAGTGATGGAGGTCAATCTTTGTACGTTAAATTTTCGTCATCATAGTATATGTAACAAAAATTATGAACTCTTGATTTTCACATTTTCTTTTGTCTTTCTATTTAATTTTAAATTATTGTCTTTTGTGTTTGTATTTGATATTAGAGTATTCAAATTTATCATACTAATGACAAGCAGTTTTATAGCATACTATGAATATGTATTTTACCTCATAAGTTATAAGTAAGACCAAACTTATTTGATGCGTGTCTAACATTTGAAGATAGAAGGTTTACTCAATAAGATTGTTCCAGTTTAGTCAATGATTTCAAATTTAAATTCTAACTATACAATTACATCAAATATTTGAGAGAAGAGTTTTCCTATAATGACCTTGCGTGACTATGGTAGAATTGACCTCTAATATAATATACCCTTCGTTTACAAAAGAAGACAAGACCTACTAACATTTTGCCTGCAATTGCTATGAAAGGTGCCTAACAAAATTATTTATCAATTTGTTTATGGTATTCTCTCAAGTCCTAACACTAATTGGACGTTCTACTTTTCAAAATAAAGAGCTTCTTGTTTTTTAGTTTGATTTTATTTAAATTAAATTTTAATTTGGATGCAAATATATAATAAATTACGTTGTTAAGTTATAGTATTTTATGCTTAATTTTTTATATAAAGGTGAGAAAACTAAACAATGTAAATGAATAAAATATTCAGTAGCCAACCTTTAAAAGTTAAAGAAATCCACTTAGCTTCAAATACATAAAATTAATGTGAATAATATATATATATATATATATATATATATATATATATATATATATATATATATATATATATATTCAATAACCTTAAAGTTATAACAATTCTCTTTTCATTCCGGTTTTAATAGCTTCCTTCTTAGTTTATCAGAAAAGGAAAGTATATGTAAAAGACACTCCGTTGCTAAAGTCAGTTATTAGATATCAAAGATTAGAGTTTTTTGGATAAGATAAAACGTGCATCTTTATCTTATAATCCTTCTTTATTTATAATAGTAATTATTTTAACATAATAATTATTTATGTTTTTGTCAGAGAGGAAGCGTAAAGCACATGAAATATTGCTTTCTATTAGAGGGGAGCACACGAAATACTGCTTTTTGTTAGAGAGGAAGCGTAAAGCACACGAAATATTGCATTTTTTCATAAGGCAACTCGACTTTCAAGATAAGTAATGATGAGGAATAGCTGACCTTGAAATCTGCACAAAGTCGAGAATATATCAACCTTTTGCTTGACGTATTGGCTGATAACTACGGGGGCTACCTTGGCCGTATAGTGGACTTGCCCCCAAGCTCGATCACTTGAAAGGTTAGGAGAGTCTTTTTTGTAAATTGTGACCGATATGTTGAGAACCAAGAAGCTTTGGTGTATGACAATGGAGTCGTTGGGTTGGTTTTGGGTGTTGGACCAAACAGTAACACTTTGAGATCTAATGGTTGGGGATGGAAAGGTTATGGGCCTTGGTTCGCATGAAGGACATTGGCTGACGTGTGCCTTAGTTGGGATTCATTATATTTGACAGTTTGGAGTCAAAGAGTCACAATTCTTGCATCAGTTTACTTAAGTGTTTATAAATGAAAGTAATTGTCCAAAACTGACCTTAACTATGCGTTTTCTGTGCTTGGCATTTGAGAAAATAATGGCTAGGTGCAAAGAGTATATTCCTAACCGAAGTAATCATGCCTTATTCGTCCTTCTTCTTTGAGTCTACTGGCAGCATGTCCGAGGGGTTGGTCGATCAACAAGAGGACTTGTCGTCCTCTAGCATCGGCGTGCTGTGGGCTGATGACGCTAATGCGACCGAGGTAACATTAAGTGATCCTCCTCGTAGGACTGGGTATGACTAGGTTAATAACAATGTTACTAGTTAGTTTTCCAAATATAGGTGGATTGAGACTTTAGAGTCTTTTGTGGCTAGGGTTGCCCTAGTCGTCCCTGGTATTAAAGAGCAAATGGTGTCAATTGAGAAGTGCTCGGTCATCGACAATGTTTATCATGGTTGCGAAGGAAGTAAGTTAGACTTCTTTTACATGTATGTATGCTTCTTTACTGACTCTCACATTCGCCTCTCTTTCGATGAGTTTGGGTGTCTTGCATGTCTTGAATGTCGTGTCTACCTAGTTGCATCCTAATCTTGGGGTTACCTTCAAACCTTTCGGCTTTTGTGTGAGGTGTTCGGTCTTCGTCCTTCTCCACAAACTTTACTTCATTGTTATAGTTCTAGACTGACCAGTACCGTAGGTTGGTTATCTTTGGTAAGTTAGTCTGGGTCTGCCTTGTTCTACCTTTACACAATTTCTTATAAAAGGTTCAAGACTAACTTTTTCCATGTAAACATTGAGCCGGCTAGCCGAAAGTATTTTTCAATGGTGATACCCCAAAATTTTCTTTTTACCGTTCAAGAGATCATGTATGATAGCTTTATTGGTCGAGATCCTCAATGATCGATGGTGATCACAAAATTTTTGACGTTTTCGATAGGCTTCCGAGAAAGTTGCCTATCTAAAACATCCTTAAGCTTTACCTTTGCAATCAACACTTCATAGATTTGATTGATATGTATTATTATACCCTTGTGCTGCTTCCAACCAGTCTTAACTTTGATAAATTATTTTGTGTTTTCCAGGAATCATGACTCAACAAGGTCCTGGTGCTGCTGAAGTCTTAAGGAAAATTTGTAGAAGGCGCAAAGGACGACAGAGGCGGTCGCAAAGGCCATGGTCACTGACACACCTGAGACACCTATTGCTCTTTCTTCTCAACCCCCAGTTATGGATCTCATTCCCCAGTGGTGGAAAAGAAGCATAAAAGGAAAGATAAGTCCAGGAAGCATTCTTCTCCTTAACGAGCGCCTAAAAGGCTCAATACCTCAATGTAAGAGGCCGGGACCAGTAATGGTGGTCATCTAGTCTCACATGACTTGGACTTTCACAAAGGCGTAAACATTTCTCGCACCTCGATGGAGAGAGATGTCCTTACATTGACCTCTAAAGGAGATTTGATGGCTGACTGGTAGAGTTGTAGTCGAGGGCTCTGGTTGTCGGTCGCATCTTGAACAATGAGGTCTCTCGCGAGTCAACCAAGGAAGTAGAAGATTTAAAGAGGAATCTACTCTCAGAAGATGGCATTGGAGTCTAATGTGTCTTCGAACGATCAGGTCAAGAAGTTGACTGGAGACCTTGCGGCGTTGCACACCAATGTCGATGACTGGAAGACTCGATGTAGTGACTTGGAGAAAAGGGACGAGGTCTGATTGGCTAGGGTGAGGGAGGTTGAGGAGAAGTTTCTTAAGATTACTCAAGAAAAGGGACGAGATTGCTTCTCAAAGGGATGAGGTTGTGTCCTAAAGGAACAGGTTGGAGCAACAGCTTGTTGATATGAAGGATTACATCCTTGGTATGCATGCCGAGGTTTTTAACCAATCTGTGCGCCAAACTATTTTTCTTGATGGGATGTCGGCCAATGATAACGAATTTGACCTTGGAAAAGACATCTTCCAAGGCCAATTAATTGTTATTGATTACATCTCCCTAGAGGGAGAAAGGGAGCAAGAGATGGTTGATCAGGTCCCGACCAAAGACGGGGAGCCAACGCTAGCTAAAAACTTCTTGGACCGTGTATAATAGTCTCTGTTTTCATTTTTCTTTTGCTTGGGCCATCTTTTAGTACTTCTATCGGCCTATATCTTTTGTACATTTCCTTTCTCTGAATATAAATGATCATTTTTTTTATCTAAGTTAATGTTGAGTACTTGTGTTCTTATTTTTGCTTTGTTTGGTTGAGTGTTTGAAAAATACTTCTTTTCTGTTTGCACTTGTCGATTGAATTTCGCATTGTTATGACGAAATTTGCTTTTCACACTTTGTTTGTATCGTTAATCATTTTTTGTACCAATGGTATAGCTGGGTTTGATACTGACCAGTTGTTAGGTTTATATTGACAATGTTTATCAAGTTTCTATCGACAATGTTTGTCGAGACCGACTATGTAGTCGGGTTTTATGTTTAGTAGTTTTTGAAAGCTTCCTTCCTATTGACATCTAACTAGTCGTGCTCATATGTTTAGCACTACTTAACTTGATATATAAAAGAAATGAGACTGATAACTGAATAGTTCAACTTTATCGGAGTCTTATTAAAACCTTCTCAGCCAACCTTTAGGGAAAAAGAATGAGCGAGGAAAGAGTGCTCTTGATACATTGAGTGTTAATACATTCAACTGAAATAAAACTTAAGATGGGATGCGTTTCATGTTCTCGACACAGTCTTTCCTAATAGATGCTCTATTTGGTAAGCTACATTTCTTGGTAAGCTCCATTTCTTGCTACTTCTTGGATTCTGAATGACCCTTCCCAATTTGTCGAGAACTTGCCTTCGCTTTGCCTAGCTCCACGTTCATCCTCCATACCAAGTCTCCGGCGTGGAACCTTATCCGGACTACCTTAGAATCGTACCTTTGAGCTGCCCTTCTCTTGCTTTTTCTCGAATCCGAGCCTTGTTCGTTAGTTCATAAAGCAGATCAAACTTGCAGTTAGACTCTTGCGGTTGAGATCTGGGCTGAATACTTCTCGGTACAAGCTGGGTTTGCCTAACTCGACTGGTATCATAGCGTCTGTGCCATAGGGAAGGCTAAACGAGCTTTCCCTGGTTGACAACTGAATGGTGCATCTATACGCCTATAGAACTTCTAAGAGTTCCTCAGTCCCTCTGCCTTTGGCCGTCCCAAATCTTTTCTTCAGCTAATACAAAATGACTTTGTTTGCAGCTTCAACTTGCCTATTAGTCTGCAGATGCTCTATCGAACTGGTGATGGAGCGTATGTCGAGTCCTTCACAAAATTCTTGGAGGGTCTGATAGATGAACTGTCTTCCGTTGTCTGTTATCACTGTATGCAGCAACTTGAACCTACAAATGATGCTTTTGCATACGAAACTTTGAACCTTCTTAGTAGTGATATAAGCAAGGGGCTTGACCTTTATCCACTTTGTGAAATAATCAATTATCACAAAAAGATACTTGCATTGCTCTTTGCCTGGGCTAAAGGGGTCGATGATATCCATTCCTCATTAGGCAAATGGCTAGGGAGTACTCATATGGTGCAACATTTATGGCTTAACATGTAAAATATTACCAAATTCTTGACATTTCTTGACGTACTCGGTAGAATCACTTGCCATGCTCGGCTAGTAGTATCCAGCCCTAAGAGCTATTGTTGCCATGTTGTGACCGCTAGAGTGCAGGCCGCATATTCCCCGGTGCAATTCATCTAACATGTATTCGGCTTGGTTTTGTTAATACACTTCAAATGGTCTCGAGAAACTTCTTTGGTATAACTCTTCACCCACCAACACATATCTGATACACTTACATCTCATGGTCGACTCCTCTGCTTCCTCGTATGTTGCATCTTTCAAAAACACAATTATGGGGGTCATGTAGTTCTCTCCTTCAACCTCTACTACCATAACTTCTTTTGTCGAGGTGATTCTAGGTGTCGAGACCATCATTTATATGACTGAGTGATAATGATTCTTGCTTTTGGTACTAGTTAGTTTAGATAGCAGGTCACCGCGTGTGTTTTTTCTCTCTTCTGATGTGTTCGACTTTTGCACTTTTGAACTTGGACATTATGTTCATCACTTTGTGGTAATACTACATCATCATTGCATCTTTGACCTGAAATTCTCCCGTGAGATGACCGATTGTCAACTTTGAATCATTTCGGAATTCCACCTCGTCGCCCCCATCTCTTTAGCAATATCCAAGATAGAAATGAGGGCATCATACTTTGCTTGATTATTTGTTGTTTTGAAATCAAATCTCAAAGACTATTGGATGACGAGCCCTCTTAGCCCTTCCAAAATGATTCTAGCACCGCTTCCTTTTGCATTTGATGATCCATCCACATATATGATCCACTTTTGGTCACCAGTTGCTTGCTCAAGCCTCAACTTTGCTAGGAAGTCGACCAAGTGTTGGGACCGGATGGGGTCTCTTGGTTCATAGGTTATTCCAAATTCCGACAGCTCCACTGACGATCCTATCATTCGACCTGCTAAGGTTGGTTTAGCTAATACTTTTCTGATTAGATAGTCGGTCTTTACTATGATTGGATGATTTTGAAAGTAGGCTCTCATTTCCCTTACCATGTTTACTAGGCTGAGTGTTATCTTATCAATCGTTTCGTACCTTTTTTCTGCATCTTGGAGTGTTTTGCTAACGAGGTACATGGGCTTTTGCTCCTTTTCAACCTCTTGGACGAGAATCGAGCTGATAACCTCTTTTGACACTAATAAATTTACCATAATTGCTTGGTCGTGGATGGACTTCTGTATTATTTGATTGTTTTATTTGGGTGAATAGTTCTTCACACTCTTGACTTCACTTGAATTTGCTTTTCTTTTTCAGTAGCTGAATGATGGACCTAGTCTTCTAGGCCAATTTTGGAATAAAACGTGATAAGGCCGTCAACTTTCCGATCAATTTTTGTCTCTCTTTCACATTTTTAGGGCTTCTCATATCAGTGATTGCTTGACATTTGTCAGGATTTGCCTCAATTTCTCTGTGTGTAAGCATAAAACCTAAGAACTTCTCGTCTTCGACCCTGAACACACATTTGTTGGGATTCAACTTCATATTATTCCTTTGTAGTGCTTGTAAGACTTCTATGAGGTCAACCTTATGTTGGTGACATGAATTTGATTTTACAACAATGTCATCGACATACGCCTTGCATTTCAGCCAATCAAACCTTGAAAAATTTTGTCCATGACTCTCTAGTAGGTGGTCCATGCATTCTTCAGGCTGAACGAAATCATTCATAGTAAATGTTTGACTCCTCGGTCATGAAGGAAATTTTCTTCTTATCTTGTGGGTGCATTCGAATCTAATTATAGCCCGAATTGGTGTCTAGAAAACTTAGCACCTTGTGTCTAAGTGCTCCGCCTACCAATCGGTCTATACTTGGTGGAGGATATGCATCCTTTGGGCAAGCTTTGTTGAGGTTGGTGTTGTCTGTACACATACGCATTGCCATTAGCCTTCTCTACCATTACAATATTCACAAGCTAAGTTGTGTACTTAGCTTCTTTCATAAAGTTAGTTATGAGCAGCTTCTCTATTTCTTCCTTGGCCTCCATGCTCTTCTCTTCACCAAGCTTTCTCTTCTTTTGGACAACCAAATGAGCATCTTTGTATATCACAACCGATGTGAGATCACCTCCGGGTCTCCACCTGGCATGTCTACAACTGTCCATGCGAACATATCAGCATTTTGGATTAGCACCTCTCGGATCACGTTAATCTCTCCTTCTTTCAAAGAAATTCCTAACTTAGTACAATGGTTGTTGTCTTGAAGATGTATTTGTGCCACATCCTCTCCAGATTCTATACGTACCTCGTTCGTTCGTGGATCGAGGTCAACAACATTCACACTTTGCATCACCTCTTTTCCCTTTACTTTTTTACTGGTTTGCTCTAATTCGACTTTAATAGGTTTCAACCTTAAGCTTGCGGCATAACATTCTTTTGCCATTTTCTGGTCTACATGAACAACTATGACGTTCCTGGTCGTGGAAGGGAATTTCATGGCTAAGTGTGGGGTTGGCACTATGGCTTCGAGTTAGTTCAATGAGGGATGCCCCAAGAGGATGTTATACGATGCATTTGAATCTACCAACAAGTAGCGGATGTTGATGGTTTTACTTTGGAGTCTTCCTTCACCAAATTTAGTATAGAGGTCTATGAACCCTTTCATGTCTACTTGTTCTCCTGAGAATCCTGCTATCTAATTGTCATATGGTTGGATCTTGATCTCCAGTATTTGCAGTTTTCTGAATGTCTTCTAGTATAGGATATCGACACGAGCTCCCTTGATCGACAAGGGTCTTTATCACAGTGAAGTCTTCAATGGTTACAGTTATTACCATGGGGTCATCCTGTTTTGGGTCGATTGCCTTGAAATTGTCATCTATAAACGTTATGGATGACATCCTTCTTTGCATTCAGGTAGTAGTCGAGTTTATTGCTTTCACACTTCTTAAATGCCTCTTCCTTCTAGAGGCTGAGGATCCTCCTCATGCAAATCCTTTAGCGATCATGTTAATTACACCTCAAACAGGGGTCCCTTGATGGCCCTCTCTTTTATTTCGATGTCGTGGTGACCTTGAACGCTCATTTCTTAGAGGTCTACCGACGCTCCTCCGTTCTCGGGCTCTTTCTATCTCTCTTTAGAGAGTGTTAACTCGTCGTCCGATTGTGTTGCATAAACCTCCTTAGGTGTCCAACCTGTATTAACTCTTCAGTTTTATCCCTTAATGTGAAAACTCATTAGTGTTGTTCCAGTAATTTTGATGGTAACAATAGTGTTTGCTTGTATCGGCATTCTGAGGTGTGGGAACCTTTTTAAGTGTTGGAATCAACTCAAAACTTAATACTTCTTCCAAAAGTCTTCCCCTATCTGTGTTGAGAGGGGTGTAGTTGGAAAATTTGGGAGTTCTTGCCTCCTTTGTTTGGAAAAATGTTGGGAGTTGCTTCTCTCCTTCCTCTTTGCCTTGTCCGAGTTGTTATCAGACTGAACTTGATTGCGAAACTCTCGTAGTTCCTCTAACTGCATAAATTTCATCGCTCTATGTCTCAATTCGTCTAAGTTAAGGGTCAACTTCTTACACAGGCTGTTTGCAAATGGTCTTGGGTGTAGTGCCGTTACCAGATGATGTAAAGCAACTTCAGGATTCAAATTTTGAATTTGCAAGGATAATTTTCCAAACTTTCCATGAAGGTTCTCAAGGGTTTACCTTTCTGCTGTCTATGTTAATGAGTGTTATCGATGTTACATGGTGGGGTCGACTAGTGGCAAACCAAGAGCTGAACTTGCTCACCAAACTTTCAAACTTGTCAACAGAGTAAGGCGGGAGATGAGTAAACCAACTTAAAGTTGCTCCCTTCAACGAGGTTGGGAACACTCGGCAGAAGACTGCATTGTTACCGGTATATAAGTTGATTTGTGTAACATAGATGTCGACATGCACATCAGGGTCTATCATTCTGTCATACCAGTCCATACTTAAACCTTTCCAATTGCTCGAGAGCTCGATATTCATAATCTTATCGGTGAAGGGATGTCTTCGGTTACCTTCTGTTTGGGATGAAATATGGGTGGATGTTTGAGGACGAGACTCCTCTTGCTCAATCTCGTTTACCACGATATTCTTGGTTTGGTTAGACGTGGTAGGGTTTTTGGTCCGCCTTTCTCTCATTTCTTCATTCTCCCTTCTCAAAGCGTGAATCTCCTCTTCATTTCTCTGTCGCATCTCGACCATCTCCTACTATAGAGCAACGAGTATAATCACGTGATCACTTGCCATCACGAAATCCCCTTGCCTTTGGTCCTGCACTCTATTTTTGGTTGATACCATGGAAATTTTGCTAACTACCTTCTCGATCCCATGGTAGATGTCAATTGTTCTTATGGGACCTGAAGACTATAACAATTCTTCTTTGATTCTGGCTTCAATAGCTCTTTTTCCGATCTTCGGTTTCTAACAGTTGGTATGAACAGGAGAGGTACCTACAAAAGGAACTCCGATGCTAATGTTAATTCATTTTCAGATATCAAAGATTAGAGCTTTTTAAATAAGATAAAACGTACATTTCTCTTGTAATCTATCATTATAATGATAATTATTCTATATATAATAATTATTTCTGCTTTTTATCATAAGAGAAACGTAAAGCAAACGAAATACTCCTCTCTATCATAAAAGAAACATAAAATACACAAAATAATGATTTTTATCATAAGAACAACACAATTTTTAAGATAAGTAATAACGTATTAACCGATAACTACCAACACCACTAGGAGTTGCCTTGGCCGTACAGTATAATATATATTCTGATTAAAGCAACAAATGTATATGTACGTGTGAATACGCGTTTTATTAAATTAATGGATGATCTATCTTAAGTGGATCTTGTACATGGCAAGACATTAAAAAACAAGTTGGTAGTTAGAACAACATAATCAGTGTCATTGTAAAATTTATAGAAGAGTACAAGCCTTATTAAACAAAGTATAATTATTTTGCCCTATCAGATAGCTTTAGGTGTCGCTATGGTTTTCGGGTCCAGCATGGAGATCATACACGATTTTAATTTACCATTTTCATTTTCCTTTTTTTTTCTCAGAATTTTTTTTTAATTCCCATATAAGTTAAAACCTCAAATCTTTTTAAATAACATAATTATCAATCACAATATTTGAAATATTATCAGCTTGAATCTCGTGTATTTATCATAATTTTAGCTTTAAAAAACATCTTAGTAAAATAAAAAGTGATAAATAATCATTTACCTTAATTCTTAGGACATGTGAAATTTTCAGAAAAAAATTTAGTTATATTTTTTCATAACTGTTTATTGTTTGTTGAGTTAAAAATGAATTCTATTTCCTGTTTATTTAAAATGTTTTTACATATAACAGAAATCAAAATAATTTTTTTTATTAAATAGATTATTCGTAGCGTGTAAAAGAGTGTTTAAAATATATTTAAATATATTTTTTTCTATATCACTTATAAAAAATAAAAAATAGAAAAATAATTAAAATTAACTTAACTATAAGTTTAAAGTATTTTTTATTTTTTTTATTTATGTATGGTTCATTTTAGTTTATCAAAAGGTTATTCGTTATTATTTTTTTCTTAAAATTACCATATCGAAACTGGTCTAGTTATATTATCGATAATGTTAATGATGTAAACATACAAGAAAATATTTTCGATTGATATCTCAAGATCATAGGAGCTTCTTCTGATCTTGGTGCAAAGTGGAAGCTTCAATGATATGCTAAATCTTTTTGACAGTGACAGAGATAGATAAAAAGTATATATATATATAATTACCAACATAGTCGTTTCAATAAGAAATAATATAATTGTGGATTTTAAAATTTGTGAGTTAGAAAACATAAATAGTTTAAATAACTAATTCAAACACATTATGTACAAACATCAAACATAAAAAAAAAAAAAAAACTCTTCAGAAAGATTAAAACTAATGAGGAATCTTCATATTTGAAACATAATTTTAAAAAAAAAATAGGTATGCTCATTAAATTAACATTCTCCCATAATAAATTCACCCCAAAAGACCTCAGAAATTTGGATGATTAATTATGTCTTAAAAGATTAATCAAAGATTTGAACTGTGTTAGTGATTATTTCCTAATGAATGAGACGTACCTATATAAATACTTGAAAAGATATTTAAATTTATTTTTTATCAGGTGACAAATTTTATATGTGCTTTATAAATATCTTTTTAAAATAATCCATTTTATTTTTTGTTATAATTAATCTCATTTATTCATGTAGCTTTACTTTTTAAAGAATATTTGATTCTGACACTCATGTCTCAATATTTGTTCATGTAGACAGAAGAAACATATTTTTATTCGTTTTGAATGGTATCTTTTGAGTGGATGGTACATAATATTCTTCGTTTGATATGTCCTTTTTGTTTGATGCTTCACTTTTGTCTAATCTTTTTATTGTATCAATAGGTAGATTAACACTTTCTTCTTTATCGCTTAGCTTAGTAATTTCAAAATCATCTGCAAGATTTGATAGTCTCATATTAGTCTAAGATCCTTAAATTTGACATTTATGCCTTTTTAAAATAACTGAGAAATGTTTCTTTATCAACCTTGGAATCAAAATTTCCAATTTGATCCTTATGTTACGGATATAACGGATGCAACCAAAATAATAAAAATAACTCGTGTTGTTGTTTTTTTTTTTCTTTTTATATCTCCATAGTTGTTTATAGAGAGTCTTTTTTAGAATGGGTCTTACCAATATTCTATTTTATACATAACAAGCATTGTTAGGTACCCCTTACCAGAAGTACTTTGGTAAAGAGTTTTTACACAACACAATTCTAACCATCTCTTAGAGAGCTTTATTCTTCTTTTCCACAACTTCATTATATTTAGGTGTTCTCGATAAAGAGAAATTGTGTCTATATTTAGCGCTTGATTTATAGAACTTTTGAAATTCTCTATTTTCAAACTTAGTTTCATGGTACTTTTGATGATCGAGATAGAGTAACCTTGCTCAATATATACAATTTTGTAGAATATTTCAAAGACATGAAATGACTCATAGGCTAAGAAGAAAAGCCATGAATATCAAAAATAGTCATCGCTAATGACCAGCCCATATCACTTGCCACCTAGGCTCAAGGTTCTCGTTGGACCAAATAAATCCATATGTAGTAGTTTAAGAGGTCTAGAAGTGGAAACATAATTTTTTGGTTTAAATATGGAAAACTTTGCAGAGATACTAGTGCACATTACGGATTTTACAACAGGATACTACGTCAACTAAACAGGTATTGTTGTAAAGAAAAATATGATGTCATTTTTGTAATTATTTGAATATATATTACATCCATTAAAATATAACCTATGTAAAAAATGTTATACAACATCAGTTGTAGTCAATAACTGATGTAGAAAGTGGTATAGAAAGGCTACTTCGAAAAAAAATTAAAAAATTATTAAGCATGTCACTTATTACATCGATTGTTACAACAACCATGTAATACAATGACATATGTTTAAAAACATTTGTAAAAAATGTTTAGGGGGCTTATACATTGGTTGTTAGGGGAACCAAGGTAATGTAGTAGCTATTACATCGATTGATCATAACCAATGTAATATATGTGATTTATAACCCTACTCAAATCATTTTCAGCTCTATTAACTGGTTGAGTCTCATTGTCGTGATTGACGCCATCCATTCTACTTGCTACTACTTCTTCTAATTATTGTTTCTTGTTCTAATTATTTTCATTGTCTTCGTCGTTGGTTTGCCTTTCCCACATTGACTTTGTTTTTCATTTCCGACATTGGTGGTTGTTTAATTTCCTTTTATGTTAACAGTCACACGTTGCATCTTTTCATTGCTTATCATCGTGGGTCTTTATCTCCACTGTGAATGCTGCTTGGTTCCACCCTTGCTCCTTGTTGCTTCTCTTTACAACATGTTAGCAGTTTTGTAAAATTGATTATAAATAGTTAAAAATTTATTTTTGATTTAAATTTTTTAACGATAACTTCTTTACTGTATATTTGATAGTTGAGTCCTTACATTGCATAAAATTATGATAGATCTTGAGTTGCCAAAATCTTGAAATGGTCATAACTTTTGATAAAGAGCTTAGATTGAAACATATTAAAAAAGAAAGTTATTCAAAACGAGGTAAGGAATGCGATGACCAATACCTAAAGGGGATTGGAGATCCAAAATTTCTAAAATTCTACCTTTATTATTAGTTTTATATATTTTTTTGTGCTTTTGGGGTATTTTTTTAGATTTTAGGCTCTTGCTTTAAGTGTATATACTTGTTAGTAAATTCTAAATTTTTTGTGGTGTATCCTTATAACAATTATTGATTTATAAAATCTACATCTTTATTTTTCATTCTTACATCTATAACCTATCACTAGGAGTCCTTACATTACATATTTTTTTTATGTTAAATTCTCTTGAACTATTTTTATTAATATGTGTACAATTTTATTGTACATAACCATGTTTGATGTCTCTGAAATCATCTAGGGTGATCAATTATTGAACATCATAGTTATTCAACTATGGATGATATAAGTACACTTTGTATCTTCTTTACATAATGAAATGATGTTTGAATCATTAAGTTTCGTCAAGAATTGGCTAAATATTTTATATACTAGAAATTAGAACTTGTTATAATTTATAAATGTGTGGTACATAGACATTGTCTTTTCATTACTTTTGATTATGTAATGTTGACTTTAATTTTCCTAAGTTTTGATTTTCACAAGTTTTTATTATTCATGTTTGGAAGACAAAAAATTATTTTCTTGGTATTCTGGTGTGATTCTTACAGGTTGTGAAAATAATAAAATTGACAAAAATATATTAAAAAAAATGATACATATTATATCGGTTGTAAGCTGAAACCAATGTAATATGTGGTTTTTTACATTGGTTGTAGCTACAATCAATGTAATATGTAAACCAGAAAGACATATTACATCTGTTGTAGTTACAACCGAAGTAAAAAGTTACATATTATACCGGTTCCTAAGTACAATCGATGTATCGATTGTAACCACAATCAATATAATATATGAATCAAGAAGACATATTATATCGGTTATAACTACAATGAATGTAAAAAGTCCCATATTACATCGATTCTAAGGCACAACCGATGTAATAGGTCCCATTTTTTAAATTCTTTTTATTCTTTTAAATGCTCTTTTATGTTAGTTATATTTATAATCAATGTAATATTGGTATATTTAGCATCAGTTAAAGAACCGATGTAAAATCTCATGGACTTTCTATGTCGTCTGTATCTACATTAGTTACAAAATCGATATAAAACGCCTTCTAATATCAATGTAATATGTGTTTTTATATTATTGAGAAGATGAGTTTTTGAAGAGAAGATTGTTCAACACTTGAAACTTAGTTTTGAGAAGTATGAAGTCATCTTTTTCTTCTTCAAGTGACATTATTCTTCTTTCATATTAAGTCTTCTTATCCATTTTCTATTTTCTTTACTTCTATTTGGTTAACTTTGGCTATTTTATTAGTTCCTTTTTCTTTTATTGTTGTTATTATACTCTAATTCAAACTGAAATAATTGAGTTAAATTGACCATCTAACTATTTCAAGATTGAGACATATGAGAAGATTCAACACTTTCTTTTATTATATGTTGATTTACTTCCTAAACTTTTAACTATCTTATCATAAAAGCATGTGATATTTGAAACAATATAATTAAGTATCGAAAGAGACATGTTCAACTGTAACTTTTTGTCACGTATTGGTAATGTTTGATCCTGATAGGGTTTGTAATGACATGTCATATGCCAAGTCACTTATCTAACAATTAGAAAAATATAAATAAAATAGGATTATAGTAAATTATTAAAGTATGCCTCTAATAAGACACCACCACTATACTTTTACTGTAAATTGATAAGTAAAATCACAATATGCCAAATACCTATTTGAAATTTAAACTTGAAATTTAACAACTTTGTAGTTTGATATTAAAAAAATTATCATAGTTGTATTAGTGTATTAGCTAGCTTATCATAGAGACACATCAATATAAGGATAAACTACACATATTGAATGGAGTTTAGGGAAGATAAGAAAATTTGTTGTTGATTTGGTAATTGTTTCTGTACATCCAATAGTCTCACATCTCTTAGGAGTCGAGACCAAAGTCTGTTTAAATACACCTTGCTCCTTAACCTACCAAGACGCCTTTTAAAGACAAAACCGTAATAGAACTTTAAGTTCCAAAAAAGACAACATCTTAAATGCGATGATTGATCCTAACTATATGATCTCAAATCTGTCGAGATCGAAAAAATAACTAATGAAAAAAAAACATGATACGTAAAACTTAATTACTAGATTTGTGGAGAAATCCAAACATATTATTATCATCTCTCAATACGTTAAATTGGCTTAAATATTAGACTCTTAATATGAATACCTATATAGAAGAGTAGAAAATATAAATTAAATTGTATAATGATCTAACCCAGGGAGAAGATCATCTTATATCTAAATGGAATACTTAAAAATAAACATTTACGATATCTATTTAGATATTATATATCTTTAATAATTTTTTTTTATCTTATGTGTATGATGATTTATTAAAAGAGGATTATCAAGCTATTCTTAAATATTTTTATGAACAAATTTGTCATGGAAATTAAAAATTTATGATCAAAGAGAGTTGCCTGTTTTATAAAAATAAGCCATTAATTGTATATATTTTAACACAATTTTTAACTATTGTGAAATTTATAATGATTGAACACGAGAAATTTGTTGAAACGTATTTGGGCTTTGGAGGTTTAAATATAGGACTCTACTTTCAGAAATAATAATATTAACACTAAACTAAGGCTTTTATTTTATATCTCTATAAAAAGTAATTTAAGTACAATGTTTATAATGTTTAAGCTTAATGCTGTTATGAATGAATTTATACTAATTATCGATAAAAATGGCCAATAACATAAAAAAATGTTGTCTATGTTTTAGCATCAAATTTTCAATTAATGACAAAGAAACCATTAATAGTTAATACGTGGCACATTTTTTATTTCTAACAACACTTGTAAACTGTTGTTAGATAATCACAGCTTATTTTGGAGAAAAAAAATAAACTTTTTCTTGAAAAGAATCTCTTAATTAATGTGAATCATCCATGCCACTATTGGGTTATCATGACTTCATGACCAATGCAATTAACAGTAGGTTCAACAAATGGTGGCAACAAATGAACCACCTTTATGAATCTGAGCCTAAACCTAATCAAAAGGGGATAGCAAAATATTCTATTGGCAAAGACAAAGTAAAGCAACATATTAGCACTCCAAAATTTTCTGAACATTTTGAGAACACTAGCAACTTTTTTTTCCTTTGCTTTTGGTTTGTGATAAAATCTATTTAGTTGCTGTCCTTTGAAAGTGGTCAATAATTGGGGTTGAAGAGAAAAAATGGGTTGAAGTTGATTAGTGGATAGTGGATAAAAAGAGGGTTCTTCAAGATTGAGACTTTGATGAATAAAAATGCCTTTTTCTTTGGTCTGTTAAGTGGGAAACGTGGCTCCATGTGGGAAGAATGGCCCCCATCAAAGGCTAGTCACTTACTTTAAAGGAGATAGATGCATCGAGTGGGTTCATTTGTTTGTGATAATTAGGGGCTGTTTCTTTTATTTTTTAAAGACATGTTTAAACAAATTTCTTGATAAAAATAAAAAAAAAGTAGAATAAACTAATGAATAATTTCCTTAGATTTAATGGGTTATGAGACAACTTATTAGAACACCTAACGTCATATCTAGATCAAAACATTAAGGTAATAAACTTTTTCTTTTTATATCTTTTATTTAAATTAAACGTTTAATCTCATACTTAAATTTCTCACAAGATAATATCTAAAAATCATCTTATACAATTTATGAAAAAATTAACTTTATTTTTTATAATTCTTTTAAAAAATTTTATAAAAAAATTCGTTCAAACATTTGCTATTTGAATTAATCATTAAAACTATTAAATTAAAGGTTGTTAGAGAGAAAACTTGTTGATAAACATTTTCTAAAGAAAGAAAATGAGAAAGAAAAATCAATTTTTAATAAATTAAAATTAGTTTATATACGAGTTAAAATAATCTTTTTGAAAAACTATACCAGAAAATATGTTCTATAAATTAGCTCATACATAACCTAATTTTAACTTCTAGAAAAAACTTACTTCAGTTTTACTTCTTATTCTCTTTTCATATAAAGATTTGTCTAAACATACCCTATTAAAAATAACTTTCTTAAATGATGTAGGACTAGTTTGATGCATCATAATATATATGTTATATATATATATATATATATATATATATATATATATATATATATATATATA
>Ga0209489_106193_pt1 | contig 19553 bp, 12 predicted proteins | sample SiratrowhiteBW_FD_187527 | JGI IMG/M metagenome (GOLD analysis project Ga0209489, IMG submission 187527) | Root nodule microbial communities of legume samples collected from California, USA - Siratro white BW (SPAdes) (version 2) | ecosystem: Host-associated > Plants > Roots > Nodule | place...
TGTTTTCAGTAAGTGTTTAATTGTGTTTAAAGTTGAACCTCCATAGTTGAATTCCTTAAGTGTTTAACCATGATTGTATAAGTGTTTAAATATATATATATATATATATATATATATATATATATATATATAACCTCTTTTTTAAAGTACTAGTATTTATAATAATACATAATTAATGCAAATATAAATATATTTGTAAATATTAAAAATATAAATCAAATTTATGTTTTCAGTAAGTGTTTAATTGTGTTTAAAGTTGAACCTCCATAGTTGAATTCCTTAAGTGTTTAACCATGATTGTATAAGTGTTTAAATATATATATATATATATATATATATATATATATATAGGTTAAACACTTTTAATGTGTAGTGTTTGTGGTGTCATTAGGTAGTCCTTGGTAAAGCAAGACACACTTGTATTGAATGACATGATGCAAAACGGGGTTGAAATATGGAGGTCAAGTGCCCAAGTAATTGTTGTCTGTGCTGTGTTGTGGGGGGTGGTCAGGAAGTTGAACACAATTAAACACTTATACAGTCATGGTTAAACACTTTGAACATAGTTAATCACTTATATAGTCATGTAAGATATTCAACTATGGAGGTTAGGGGCCACATAAATGGTGAATTTGGTGTTGTTCAGAAAGTTGAACAAGTTAAGCACTTATACAGTCATGGTTAAACACTTTGAACACAATTAAACATCATCTATATATAGTCATGTAAGTCATGTAAGAGAGTCAACTATGTAGGTCAGGGGCACATAAATGATAGATTTGGTGTGTGGTCAGACAATTAAACTTAGTTAAATACTTACATGAAGAAGGTTAAACACTTACTATGTGCAGGGGATGTCATGGCGCAGTAGATATATCCCTTAGTCGATGTCATTTGTAGGTGGTCCTTAGTGAAGTAAGACACACTTGTATTGAATTATATGGTGCAAAACATGTACGGGATTGAAGTATGGAGATCAGGTGACTACATAATTGCTGGTTGTACTGTGATGTGGTGGGTGGTCAGGAAGTTTAACACAGTTAAACACTTATACAGTCATGATTAAACACTTAAGGGATTCAACTATAGAGGTTCAACTTTGAACACAATTAAACACTTAAAAATTAAAAAATATATTTTTAAATATTGTTTTCTCTAATAATTAGCACTTAATATAGTTAACCTACAGTAAATAAAACATAAATTTGATTTATATTTTTTAATATTTACAAATATATTTATATTTGCATTAATTATGTATTATTATAAATATTAGTACTTTAAAAAAAGACGTTACATATATAATGATGATAATAGTAATAAAAGTAAATAAATTGTTGTAATAGTATTTTTAAATATTTTTTTCTCTAAATGAATACTTAATAGTTAATTTCTAAATACATTGACTAAATATAAATTTAATATGTATATTTTTAATATTTAAAAATGTATTTATATTTTCATTAATTATGTTTTATTAAAATATTATTACTTAAAAATTATATATATATATATATATATATATATATATATATATATATATATATATATATATTAAAAAATTATTTAATAGTATTTTTTTAATATTGTTTTTTTTCTAATAATCCATAGTTGAGATAGTTAACTTCTATGTGACTTAAATATAAGATGAAGTTATATATTTAATATTTAGAAATATATTTATATTTTCAATTATGTATTATTAAAAGTATTAATGTTTTTCATGGAAATTAAAATAGTTTAATCTTACAATTATAGTAATTAATAAAAATAAATTTCATTTATAATAACTTTTAAAGTATATATTTATTAGTTAATTTGGTTTCAAATTGCTATTACAAATGGAAGCAGGAGAGGCACTAAAGGAAGCAACTGGGGCTGGACCAAATATATATTCCACTGTATCAAATATACATTTCAACCCTATTTTTTACCTCAATGTCACAACTGTTTATGTAAGTATCATGTGGAGTTGTAACATGAGTATAATATCACTTAAGTACCACGTGATTGTAACCTAAATATAATATTAAATATAATATGAGGTGAGATTCTCAATATGTCACTACTCAATTTCATTTACGAAGAGAGACAAACTTGAAAAGAGCCCAAACGAAAAGCTAAGGCCCGAATATCTGGCCTATGGGGCCTTCGTAATTGTTTGCCTTGGGGGTTTAGGATGATCCATCTGGATAACTTTTCTTTAAGTAGAAGAAACAACCCGGGTGTCCAAAAATGAAGAAATAAATGCCCCATTTTTCATTTCCCCTGTCAACCTAAGCTTGGATATCTGTGATGCTATAAATATTAGAGCAGCGTTGATCGTCCCAAGACTTTCCAACTTCCAACCAGTTTGCCTTTTTCATTTTTTTTCATTTCCATTTGGTCAACTTATTGGCTTCCAAAGTATACTATGAAGCTGCCCAACTTGTTGGTTCTTCTCGTGGCTTCGGCTCTTCTCTTAGCCACCACCATCTCATCCGATCCTGACCTTCTTCAAGACCTCTGTGTCGCTGACTTGCCTCAGGTTCTCCTCCTTTTACACCACTCTATTCCCTTTTTTTCTTTCTCATTCTATTCATTATACAACCATAGAACTATGCAAGTTTTCATGCATCATGTCTATCCAACTAAGAATTACGACATTTTTTTTTTTCATTATAAAAGACCCCTAAAATAGTTCAAAAAATTGAACTTCAAAAATTCTATTGTTTAGTTTTTGGATCTGAAAAATTGAGCTTTTCCTCAATTTTACCTTACAATTCAGTTTGGAATGGAAGAAAACGAAGAGTTACTGATAAAGATGCTCAGTTTGCAAAAATTCCGATTTTTTTTATTTAAAATTGCAATGAAAATAATTTCTCTTCCCCCTCTCTTTGTATAAGTAGTTTTTTCCTCTTGAATAATTAAATTTGATCCTTTCTCTTTACTCTTGAATTCTTTTTTTCTTTCCTTTGTTTGGTTTTCTTTAAACCACGCTAACTCAACATCACTGTCCAAGACATAATTCTTCTACCTACTACTTTAATTTTGCTTTATTCAGACTCCAGTGTTTAATCATTTTAACTCTAATATAGTACTCCCACTTACCTCATTAACTTGTCCCTTTCCCCTATTTATCAACACAGCACACGTGAATACAACCTTTGATTTATGTTTTTTTTCGTAAAACATAATTAACATTGTCATAATTGCAACATTTTCCTGCATAATTCACAACTGGCAAGTACAATTGTGTAAGGCCGACACTTCTTATTCTAAAGATAATAGGAGTTTACTTTTTATGTACCTTAACATGTTCTGCATAGCTAAAATAGCTAAAAGTTTTCAATTTCAAGTGTCTTTGAGGGAAGAAAAAAATGATTTGAATAGTATGATAAAAATGTCAATACTCTGTTTGCTCCAATGGTAACTAGACTGTGATGGAAAACAGGTGTGAAAGTGAATGGATTCAGCTGCAAAGAAGCATCTAAGGTAAATGCCTCAGATTTCTTCTCCAACATACTAGCCAAAGCAGGAGCCACAAACAACACCTTTGGCTCCTTGGTGACTGGAGCCAATGTTGAGAAAGTTCCAGGACTGAACACCCTTGGTGTGTCTCTCTCAAGGATTGACTATGCTCCAGGTGGCATCAACCCTCCTCACACTCACCCTCGTGCCACTGAGATTGTGTTTGTACTTGAAGGGCAACTAGATGTAGGGTTCATAACCACTGCCAATGTGCTCATATCAAAGACCATTAACAAAGGTGAAATCTTTGTGTTTCCCAAAGGCTTGGTTCACTTCCAGAAGAACAATGTCAATGTCCCTGCTGCTGTCATTTCAGCCTTCAATAGCCAACTTCCAGGGACACAGTCCATTGCTACAACCTTGTTTGCTGCCACACCATCGGTTCCAGACCATGTCTTGACCAAGACCTTCCAGGTTGGAACCAAGGAGGTTCAGAAAATCAAGTCCAGGCTTGCACCTAAAAAGTAAAAACCAATAAATTGCTTTGGCCCTTGTATCTTGTCAAGAATAAATACACTTTATTCATTCTTTCTCAAAAGTTGAAAAACATGATTTTATATATGATGTGAAGATAAATTGAAACTATGATATTCTAGAAGATTGATCCAGATAATGTAATAATTTCTCTTTGTGGATTTTTTTTGTCTTCTCTTTTACTCTTGTCACCTTACAATTCGTGGTTGGAACAACTGATAAAAGAGAAGAATGAGAGCAAATGCGAAAGACATATTCATTAGCTTAGTAATTTAAATTTGAAAGATGATTACATTTCCGCTTATTAGTATATAACACTATCTTTGATTTAAAAAACCTCAAAATAATAGGTTTATGTCTTCTTGCGTGGAGTTTGTTCATATTTATGATGTTCCTTTGCTTTAAGCTTTTGCTTCCTTTTTCTTCTCTTTTTCCCTTACCTTTACTTATCAATCAGTTAATGCGTAACCATATAATAGGTAAATGGATCCCACAAGGATAAGCTGAGTCTAATAACACCGCATATTATGTTATCTGATGGTACAAACCGAATCTTAAATTAGGTTTTCAATTACTACAAATAGACTATTTCAATATGTAAAATTTTATCATTTGTAAAACATTTATTTAGTCCTTTCAAGTACAAGGTAATGGTAAAAATTAAATTAACTGACTTTACAAAGTTAGACTGATGGAATTTTCAAAATTCCAGAAACTAAAATATCTAATATTTTAATGTACACGATCTTTGTTGAGTGTGACTTTGCATCCGTGAGAGTAATCCAAAAGTAGACTATTAATTAATATATTTTGTTTCCAATTTCTCTGTTTAAATCATTTTCATTTTCTGTAAATATATTTAATTTTATTTTAACCCTCCAAAAGGTATTTTATCATTTACTTTACTCGTCGGGGATTTAGTTGTTTCTTGTCACTACTTAGCAAGCAACGATGAAAATAACTATATTTATTGTATAGTCCGAAAAGTCCACATAATATGATGCCAATACGCTCATATCATACGCTCATGTGATGGCATTTCGGTCACTATGCAAATCAATTAGTATTTAAGATTATTATTTAATTACTTTATTTATAATAATGAGGTGTAAATCAATTCTAAAATCATGATTAAAGAGACATTTGAGCCTACTTATGTAGATTAATCGTATGTATGTATGTATAGCAATTTAACTAAGGTTATATAAATAGGTATAAGTCTTAAAGTAAAAGGTAATGACTTTTTGAAAACTTGTTAAATCACTATTTGAGATCAAAACTAAAATCGAGACAAAGATCAAGATCGAAAACTGATACCAGATTCGAAGACTGAGAACGAAGATGGACATAAAGAAAAGGTAAAGTCCAAAGTTGTGATTATATGAGTTAATTTGATTTTGTCAGAACATTTTGGACCTTACGTGAGATTAAAGAAAATCTTATGAAAGAACAACATAGTTAATATGCGAAACATGACCTCCAATAATATACGTACCCCATAAGAAACTAAAGACAACCATATTGACTAGAGGAAACTCAAGACGATAAAGAGAAAGAACGTTGAGAATATAGATGCACTGAGAATGCTCGGATGAGGCAAAAGCTGGAAGGCAATGGGACAATTCATGTCCACACAGAACATGAGCGTCAAGACCCAACAGAGTGCAAGCTGAACACCCTACCAAGGAAGCAAGAGGTTGATAGGTCTCAAAATGTGCATTCTAAACCCCTACCTCTGTGTACACCCTCAACACAACGTCTCGCCAACACTCATTCACTGAAGGTATAATGGAAGCATCCCTCCCCAACAACAGGAGAAGTCCCATGTTGAACAAGTATAACAACACGACAAACCCCGATGAGCATGTTGATGCTTATGTCGCGCAAGTCAGCTTATAAACATTTAAAGATGCAAATCTATGTAGGTTATTCCCGACCTTCTTAAAATGAGTCTCTTTAAGCTAGATCATCCACCCTCCACTATACTAAATTGACTACTTTGACACCTTGGTAGCCAAGTTTGGAACACAATTTGCTACCAGTAGACCACATCACTTAATGTCGATTGCACTAGTTAACACAACGCAATAGAGAACGGAATCATTGTGTATATTCATGGAACGATTTGACCTATTTCCCTAAACATTCACAACCTTAATCTTAAGGTAGTCATGCACCATATGTCATTGCTATGAAGTCAAAACCTTTTTCAAACAGTCTGTGTAAGAAACTGGTGACGAATCCCGATGAATTGCGACAAAGAGAAGTTGAAGGAGTTTCGTATAAAATAATAAGTCAGGATGTCATCACCAAAAAAGGGCGCTGACTAAAGATCTAAATAAGCTATCCCTACTCGAGGATCTGAATAGATCTCCATGTAAACTTTCATAAGTTATCAATGTGTAAAGAGGCCAAACTAGTGGCCCAAAAAAAAGAAGTTATAGCAAACTAACTTTGTCCAAAAAATCTAATAAATACATTACATGATTAACAAACATAGTCCTCATCTAAAATTATAATAAATAATGACAAATATGTACCAACTACACTTTAACAAAACAATTACACAATATGTCTATTCCCTATTGAATATAAACCGACTTGTAGACGGAACAATCAAATACAAACTATTAAATTTTCTCGATAGCTATTCCGACTACAACCAAATTCTAATATATACGAAAACAACCTTTTTTTTAATAGAAACAACAAACTTATACTATGAATAAATATCTTTTTTACCTCAAATATCTAAGCTACACACTAGAGTTGTTTAAATATGCAATAAAGTAAATGAAATTAAACAAAAAATTCATTAAACTAAACAAATAATTTCTTACCTTTATATTAAATTAAACAAAAAATTAACAGTGAATTTAATTAAATAAAACTATTTCCTCGTGTAAATCATCACAAGGTAATAAATAAAATCATGGATAGAAAGGAACGGGGATCAAACTTTTCATGTGTAATAAATAAAGTAATAAACTACAGTATGTCATAATGTGTACATTATATTATATAGGTTGTTTAAGTAAAGGAGAAAAACGTTTTGTCTAGAATACCCTACTCAAACATTCCGTAGTAATCTCTTTAGATGAGAAGAACATAAATAAACAGTACACTACATCTTTTTTCGTTAGAGAGAAAATTAAGTTAACTTTCAAAAATAAAAATTCAAATTTGTCTACTTTTTTATCTTCTCTAAAAAACAAACATACTAAGCTAATAATCCAGTTACTATAAATGATTCTTTATCAGCATAAGCAAACGTAAAATAAGTAGAAGCATTTTCAAAAGGCTACAGCAATTTGTCACGAAAGAGAAACAAAGACTTATCCAATTGTTAGTCAAAATCCACTATAATTGTTTGCTTATAAACATAAAATACAGTGCGCTGGTAAACATTATTGTTCCAGAAAGTTGCAATCCTCATCACCAACAATGCTCAGTATGTGAAAGTGAGAAAGGGCGTTGTGTTCCAAACAGTTTTAAGGTAAAAAGTATCACTTCAAACTTGTCTGCTGCCTGCCATCAGGGATTGCATATAGCACAATGGGTTGTGAGGGGCGAATAAAGGGTACATCACACCTGAAATATCCCTTTCTCTCAAGTTGCAATATATCTCCACGCTGAAGATTTCGCATGTTGGAGTCCCCATATGCTAAAGTCTCCTTTTTGGTACATGGGTTAAGCACGTCAATGAAATCCTCCCCTTCTTCAAGCTGCAGTCAAAGAATAACATCAAGTATCACTTTTAACAAAAATTTATTAATAGCAGTGATTACAATTAAAATTGGGCCAGTTCAAATGGCATAGACAAATATCCACATAGAAAAAAAATTCCTCAGGAGAGTTGGGTGGAGGTGGCAACAACGGTTATAGTAGCGAGTACTATGTAGTGGTGGCAGCTATGAATAGTGGTGAGGTGATTAATAGTAGTGGCTTTCTTATGGGTCAAACGAGGTCTGAAGGCTTTCATAAGACACTTTTTAGAAGTAATGATAATAGATTCACTCTACTCGGGTAATTTGGCTCCAAAAATAAGATATAAACTATGTATAAACAAAACATTAACAAAATCAAAAATACTATTATGCTGTTTGCTTCCAGAAAATCTTAATTTAAAAATATCACTTTGTTTTAATTTTCAAAGACTTCAGTAAGAAATAGTGGAAACAACTTTTATTGTTTTCAGTGTATCTAACACAAACTTAGGAAAACAAGAAACAAGGAGTAAATAAGCTGGCAATTGTGTAATTAAAAGTAAAAAAAATCATTTTTTTTCAAACCAAACAACACCTATATTTTTTCTTAATTTATATTTCCTAGATTTTTAGTGATAGAAACCGATGGGCTGAAACAACTGGATGAACACATACCTTTTTCTTTGTAATTAGGTAATCAAACTCCACCAATGTCAGGCTAACTAGTTCATCTATCTCAGGAAGCCAAGTGAGTTTCAATTTGGTGGTCTTCACGGATCCTTCAAGATGCAGAACACCACTCAACCCTGTGATATTTCCATCTTGGTTCTTCTCTATATCCTTCACTATGGCATTTCCCCAATCCATCAGAGTTACCTCCTCACCTGCTGATATAGACTCTGCATCAACATGCTCAATCCAGATCCTTTTAGTATAAGTTGTAGCTTTATCTCCGGCAGCTTCATATTTCTTGTGTCGAGGTATGATGCGGACAAACGGTTTCTCAGGACCATCAGTGAGAGTCAACAACACACGTCTGTCTGCAATGACAGCAGTGTGTCTAGGACAGACAGGGTCAATAATCTTCTTATTAATGGTCCAGAGCTTGTCCCATTCCATCAGATTGAGATTTTTTGATGCTCCCTGTATAGTATTATAGAAGAGTCATCAATATTCATAAGCATATGACCAATATAAGAATGCACACACAAAAAATCACAACAACTGATAAACACATTCTACACATCATTTCTAATTTGAAAGAGAATGTATACTTGGTTTTCTATATTTAGTAAATGAAAGCAAGAACTTTTACTTACTTGCTCAACAATAAACTGTATCAGCGCTTCAATTTTCAAACCCCTACGCACAATTCCTTGGACAGTAGGAAATCGTGCATCATCCCATCCATCAACTTTCCCATTTTGCACAAACCATAGAAGCTTTCGTTTGCTGAGGAGAGTGTAGACCATATTTAACCGGCTGAATTCATAGATAAGAACTTTCCTAAGACCCATGTCCTCTTGAATCCGGTAATACTGAGCATTACGGTCATGGTATTCACTTGATCGCAGGGCATGTGTGATTCCTTCTCTAGCATCAACATATGGACAAGCAAAATCATAAGTTGGATACACTTTATAATTGGCTCCAATTCTATGATGAGGCATTGGATTGCAACGATAATAAACAGGATCTCGTAGTGATTTGTTTGGGTCCTGCATATCCAACTTGCCTCGGATACAACACTGCAAGCCCCTCTCTGTTCCTGCAATCATTTCCTTCCACAATTTTATGTTCTCCTCTACACTATTATTTCTGCATTTAGATTCTATGCCATCCATTCTCTCCTTTTGCATTTGTTCACGTGGAGTGTCATCAACATATGCTTTACCCTGGCGAATTAATTTTTCAGCCATTTCCATCAACTCAGGGAAGTAATCTGATGTATATGTAATTTCTTCATATTTAATACCCAATGTATCAATATCTTTCAACAGGTTGTCCACAAATTCATTGCTTTCTTTAGCAGGATTGGTATCATCAAAACGCACAATAACCTGGCCCTGGTATCTCTCAGCAAAATATTTGTTCAACAGAGCTGCTTTGGAGTGTCCAATATGAAGATAGCCACTTGGTTCGGGTGCAAATCGCAAGCGAACTTTTCCAACTTCAGCATCTGGAAGATCTATTTCTGCTGAAGGTTTGCTTCCTCCTTTGTGGTTCTCAGATACATCATTCACATTCTTTACTCTATCAGTAATTGCTGACTGGTCTTTTGACTTGTTTGCTGTTGGCTCTCCCAATCCTCTTTTGCCAACATATGCTGACGTGACTTCATTCAAGACAGTACCATGTTCTGTCACTATTGAATTGAACCATCGTACAAGATTTGTATATTTCTTTGACTTCCTTAGACTTTCCCATCTCTTTCCAGAACCTGCAAAAACAATAGCACACAGAATCTATCTGAGTACTGGGTCATAACCTATTGGTTGCCAATCTAACATAATAAAAATAGAATAGGTGTTTTTTGTCTATACACTGCCACAGCATTATGTAAAATTATTGGCCACAATATAGTTCCTATGTTCAAAAGACACAGCCACACACTAAACCTAGTAGATCCTGCATTGATAGTTTGTTGGCATGGATAAAACATAGCCATAACCTCAAAGTGCAATCATAAACACCGTGATTTTCTCCTCCATAGGCAGGTTGTATAAAAAAATAGACGTCGTAAAAAATCTTTACCTGCAAGACCTGCCCAGATTGCTATGTCTGCAATTGACAATGAATAACCAACCAAAAACGTACGCTTCTCCAAGTACTCATCTATATATTTGCATGCTTTCTCAAAAGCAGGGCCTGATGAGAGGATAGGAGCATACTCCAGCCATTCATCAATCTGAAAAAGCAGAAGGGAAATGAAGAAAAAAGATGATAGTGAGTTCCCAACTAAACGCAAAAACATTCGTACGAAAGAACTAATTGAAAAACACTTCAAGAGATTAATCCAAAGCAACATTATATATTTGTCATGAAAAATGCTCATCCTTCCATTTTCACTAAAACATCTTCAAAGACTCTATGCATTACTATATTATCTTACACAAAGAAAATCACCTGGCTAGATTCAAATGCATTTTGCCCATAGAAATTGGGAAGACTGGCAACCCGCCCAATATAACGTAGAAGAGCAAAAGTTCCTTGCAACTTTAGCCTGCAAAGTAAACGCACTCATCAACTAATAATAGATAGTAGACAAGGGTGCAATGCCTGTAGGAGAATAGGGGTTAATATCTAGCCATCACATAAGCCCTTGTTTTCTCTCTCTTCAATTTAGAGATACTATTTAGTACAATAGACACAGGAACCAAATTGAACCTTGCCAAAATCCATTTAAAAGGGTAGCCACACGGAAATGAAAGTCCAGTAAATATTAAACTTAAAACCCTCATCACACTACATCATAAACATACTAAATGTTTACCATGGCTCCAAAATTGTCGACGCTACACAAAAGGGGGACTTAAAAATTCAATTTTTAAAAGAAAAAAATTGGCAGTCATCTAGGGTTGAAAACGAACTTCAACGCACATAAAAAAATACGACATTTCTGATTTTTTTTTTATATTGAAGCATTTAACCAGTGCTGCTAGTTGTTACTCTGAGAAATAAACATAGTGGGTGTGAAAAGTTGAAGACTTTGGAGAAATGAACTTTGGGGATGCGAGAAGTTGCAGAATTTGAACAAACAAAATAGAGAGGAGATCGGAAATGTACCCATCGGAGAAGAGAAATGTAGGGGCTGAGTCAGGAGGGAGAGAGGTATCAATCGAGGGAGATATTCCGGCGAGACTGGCTGCTGCGATTACCGGTAACGGCGGAGAAGATGCGGTGAAAGCAAAGGTTTTGATGTCCATGCTATGCTAGATTAACACTAAATAATAGACACTACAGAGAACTTTGTTGTTTGCTCCTTAATAGGTTCGTCTAGGTTAAGGTTTAAGGTGTTGAAGCAAACTTGGCTTTTATCTTCACTCTTCACTCTTCCACATTCCAATTTTGACTTTTTCTTTTAGTTTCTCCAACTGGGAGTTTTTGAACCCGAGCCCGTTACTCCTGGTTTTCAAAGGCTTGGCCCATTGGGAAAAGGGAGGTGTTTTTACTCTAAAAGCAGCGTTTACATTTCAGCACCTAGTTTTGGCAATTCTAGTCAAAATATTACAAACTTTCAATGCACTGGCCTAGCCTTAGAACCTTGTTTCCTCTCCTTTTGGGTGGAATTTTAGTGCAAAATATTTAATGCTTAAAAATTGGGGGAAATTTTGAATGCTAAGGAAATGAAAGAGATTTAAACAAATAAAAGTCTTACCCTGCGTTTAGATTACGCGATAAAAATATTGTTATTACAAGATCCCTTAACAACTGCTTTCCTTTTTCATAAAACTTGAAAACCATGCAATTTGTTAATTCATTCTTGTTGCAAGTTCAAATGACTTTATTTATGTCCAAATTATTTTAACTGTTTTTTTTTTTCAGCTTCTTTTTGGTCATTGATCCGAATGTGAATCATTAGTCGTATAGTTGTAAAATGTACTCGCTAGATAAAAGAAACAAAACTAACGTATAAATAAAACTGTATTCACAAGTATAAACAACAGGTAATCTATGTACAAACCAACAAATTTAAGACATCTTAAACGGCTGCATGCAGAAAAAAAGTTAAGTCAAAAACCATGGGTAAAAAGTAGACATAGAAGAGGTTTTAGCGTTTCATTTTGCAACAAAGGATTCATGATGATTGCTGTTTGCTGAAGGAATAAATAAAGAAAAGTTGGACTGAGAATAGATGAAGGAATGAGAATAAGATTGATAATACATTATCTACAACGTACGTTACAAGAAGTAGTTAAAGAAACGTGAAACAAATAGAGTTACATTGGATGCAATTAATTTCTAGCTCCGTCCTCTTTATGATGTACAAAACAGATTGTGTTGCATCATCTTATTCTTTTTCCAAAACTTTAAGTTTTCAAATTATGAGCTGCAGCAAGTTCAGCCGAGAGGATAAAAGCTGATTTGCCTGCTTCCCTTAGATAGCGAACATCTCCATTCATGAGCTTCAGCAGCTTTCTGCTGATCAGTAGGCTCATACCCTCCTCCGATTCTAGTCCATTATTTCCAAACATCTGGTTCAGTAATGCTTCTGGCACCCCACTCCCACCATGTGTTATGCTACATAAATACCAAAAATAAACACTAATTAGTTCTTTATGTTGTAATGCAAACTAAGTAAGCTGTAAATCATATTTTATGATGCAAGTTCTTCATGTTAATCATGCATCAGACTATGTCACATTGTTTTCTCCTGGCATTTAAATCACATAAATACACAGTACATGAATACAAATAGCATATCCAGATAAATCAAATGTCTAAAGTATGGAACAGTTACCTGAGCTCTAGCTTAACAAGATGGACGGATTTCCCTAACTGTTCTTTGGTTAGAGAGCCTGCTACAGCAACCTGACCTCCATTTGGTGTGAAATTGATGGAAATAAGTAAGAAGTCAGCCAAGACCTGCTGAAGCCTAAGACTATCACCGTATAAAGTTTCCATTACGATTTGTTCTGCAACATCATTCACTATTCGGATACTCTTTCCATTACTTTTTGTCATAACTTGACTAAGGGAGGCAATCATTACTTCATGCAGAGTAAATTCAGCCATCTCAAGATCCAAGTAACTGTTAAACAAAGGGAGACAAGGTTTATATAGCTGTTAATGAAGGATGCCAAGACAAATACATGAGGGAAACTGTCTATTTTTTGTCTTGTTTGTGCATTCATAATTTTTCATACACAAATTAGTCTAGCACTACATATTGACTTTGAAACACAGTGTGAATGTGAAAAGTAAGCATCCATCTTTGATGCCTTCTTTCAAAAATGCTTATAATTAAATATTCTATATAGGTAACACCCTAAAAAAACATGACAAAACTACATAACAAGAACACGAGATTGACAAAACAAGATAACAACAAACACCCAATTTCAGTTGTTATACTAGTAAATTTCTGGAGTTTATTTGCACGAATGAAGTTAACTTTCTAGTCTTGAGTTTCAATGAGGTTTCAAATTGGAACTTCTCTGCTTTAATAGGAGCTATAACTGATAAACTCTTCACACGCATAAATTTGTAAATAAGGGGAAAAAATAACAATATCCACATATCATACCCGTCTAAGATGCTGTCAAGATCTGAGTCATCAAGAATTTTGCTAAGTTGCCGCTGGCATTGAGCACTAGTATGCAGAAATTGTTTCTGTTCTGTTCCCATTTCAGTACCCTCCAACATTTTCCGGGAAAATATAATTCCACATAAAGGATTCCTGATCTGCCTTTTCAGGTAAGTTAATGCATTCAATCTCTTCAAGGCAGTCTGCTCAGACAGGCGCTGAATATGTAATGCTTGTTGGAGTTCCGGGCTAGCTAGCTGTAAGAAGCAGAAGACCCCAGTAACTACGCCCTCTACGTCCAACTTCTTACTCACAGAAAGTAGGCACTCTACATGCTTGCCATTCCGAGCCAAGAAACCAAAAGCAACTTTCTCTGTTTCTGAGCCAGTCATGGCTTTGTTAAGTACAATGCCAAAATTAACAAAAGCTTCTTGATTCTTTAGACGACAACAAGCCATCTGGGTGCCAAAAACCTCTCCCAAAAGCATTTTATCCATCACCTCCTCCCGCTTCCATCCAGTTAACTTTGACATAGCTGGATTCCACTCACTACACCAACCAAATTCATCTGTGCCAAATATAGGGGGGATTAATGGATTGGGGTTCTGTACAATTGCCTTGTAATCACCTTCAATACGGGTGAATTTGTCCATGACATTCTTCTGAGCAGTTATATCATGGGCCACAAAGCAAACACCAACAACATTATCTCGAAGATCCCTGCTTGCACAAGCGTTTACTACTAAACTAATAGGACCACAATCCATCTTGGACCCAAATGTTTTGATCTCAAATTGAACATTCTTCTCTTCTTCACCTAATTAACACAACAAAGCAACAATTTGAAAATATGCAAAGAAGATTCAAATAATCTAATTCCATTGTATCAGAGAAATCGCACCAATTCCACCCCCCGAGCCCCCAAAATAAAAATGAACACACAAATCCTAGGGTGTTACATTTCTTCTCAAGAAACTGTCAACAAGACCTACTTTTCTTCTGAGAATTCTTCGTCAATGCAACATTCATGGGAGACCTTAGGAAACATACTAGACAAAAGACACACAGTAACTCGTCTTTTAAGCTTTTGCTTATGGATGACAGGGCTTGAAAAATAAAGAAAATAAGAGTATAGACAAGGATAAGATGGAGAAAGAACACACCTAGCAGTGCCAAGTCCAGCATCTTCTTGACTCTATCAGTTGAAGAATCCTCAACAAGTGTGAGTAAATGCTTTCCAATAGCTTCACCAACTGGAAGACCTGTCAACTCGGCAACTTTTATATTCCACCCGTTGACCAGCCCATCGACATCAACTGCCAAAATAGGCACTGTTGCTGTTTCAATCAACCTAACCATCTCGCTTGTAACTGCTTCCAGTTCCTGCATCCCTTCAATCTTCAAATCACTTAGTTTTGTATTAATTGCATTTGCCTGTAAATCTGTACTATCTTTGAATGCATTTCTCAGTATTAACTGCAAGGAATGAATAGCATCCATTTCATAGTCCTTCCACGGCAAGCTCCTTGCCTTCACGACTTGAAGGAAAGCCTTGAATGATGATCTCGGATGCATCCTCCTACCATCATCTTTTTCTCCAACTTCATGCTTTGCTCCACCCCATCTGATTTCTGCAGCAGTGTGTGACCGAAACCAAAATACTATGTCTTTCGAAGTTATTCTGACAGCCGCCATTCCACACACAATATCACCCAGAGAAAGAGCCGATGGGAAGCCTGCATCAGACAAGCTATCCGTACTCAAGCCTGTGGAATCCATATGACACTCGGACAACCACAAAGCTATCTCTCTGATCTGGGATTCACTTGGTGTCACTCCTAATCTCCATACCTTGTTCTTATATAAGAGGGCTGCTCCATCACATTTCACTAGATCCATTATGTTAGGGCTCTGTGATACAATTCCAAGGGGTGCATCTCGCATCAGCATATCACACAAGAGTGTCTGTGTGCGCAGGATATTCTTCTCAATAATCTGATATTCTAACTCTATTTCTTTGTTCACATGGATGGCAAATACTTGAGCCAGAAATTCACAAGCATACCTAAGAGGAAAGGGAACAAACCTGGGAGTAGTGTTATGGCAAACTACCAAACCCCAAAGTCTCTTCCTCTTTTGTGGCTGAACAGCATCAGTATCCCCATCTTCTTCGTTGTCATTGACTACAACTGCCATGACCAAGGAAGCAATTGAATCCATGTTTGCCATGTATTGAGCATGACAACTATGAGGAGCCCTCAAGGTGGAACCACACAAAGTCAAATCAAATGGGAGTTTTTCATCTTGAAGAACCTTCACGTGTTTTGCATGACAATCAACTATCATCCGGACCTGGTTCTTCATAAATAAAAAGCGCGAAGCTTGGGGAATATCAGTGGCTGGATAATGCAAACCCAGATATGGCTCAAGGCCTGGCTTTGTTATCTCAGCAATCACCTCCCCATGGTCATCCTCATGAAATTTATAAGCCATCACCCTGTCATAGCCTGTGAGTTCAAAAACTTCTTGAACCATTGTATCACATAATCTGTCCATGCTCCCACTAGGCAAAGATTGCAACCGGGTAATTGCTTTGGCAGCAAGCTTGTAGGACTGCAAGGCACCAGCTGCAGTCATGGGAACTTCATAAGGCTTAACTGGCTCAAAGTCAATGATCAAACTACCAGTAACACGATGGATAATCGCATAAAAGGGCTTCCCAGAGGTCTTGCAATGAACAAGGATCGGGTTAAGAAGTGAAACCTCCCCAAATCCTAGAGCCTTTTGCAATGCAGAAGCACTAGGAGCTGTGAATAGAGTTTTTATGTCAGTGCCAATGCCAAGGGCAGGGTGGTCACCAACACTGGGGACAGCATGACTAACCATGGTCAGCATTTCAGGAGCGTTCTCACTGTATGCAATGACCTTACATGTTTTCTCATCCAAAGCCAACAAGCATCCAAAAGGCTGAATCATCTTTCCTCTCTGTATGTGATGGAGGTAAGCTGTAGTAACTTTATCAGACCTCGGTTGATTGACTCCATCAGCTGTACCAGAGACTCGCACCGAACTGGAGTAGTCAAAGGAACTACCAGACTCCTCAAAAGTTGCATGGAGCTTTGCATCTACAGTTGTCTGAGCAAGAACCCTAGCACTATGTCTTGATCTCCCTGAATTGCTGGACGATTGGCTGGGCCTTGAGGAAGACATTTTCACTCCAAACTGCACTTCAAATGTAAATATATATAAGAAGGGTAAGTTAACTGGAATCAATTTATACCAATGACAATCTCTCTGCTCCTGCTCATGTAACAATTCAACAGGAGAAGAACAAATTTTCAACACCTTTTAAATATGACAAAATTTCCAAAGGCTAACGTACTACTAATAACTTATTCTATTACCCAATCACAGAACACCAATAATCCCCACATCTCAATACATACACATCATTATTGTTCATCTCTTCTCCAGAGCCTATGTAAATTCTGAACAATAACAACAACAACAACCCAATCATCCAACTCTACATGCTTACTGACAGAATAAAACTGGACCCTATTATTCTTAATTTTGAAAAAAATTGATCATACTGTACATTAATACAGAGAACAACTAAGAGCCGACAAAAGAATTGCAGTAAAACAAGAACATATTAGGCTGCAAAAAGAGACACATATGAGAAAACGTTAAAAAGAGCAAAGTCAACAGGATAACATATATGGGGGAAGAAAAGACAGGATAGCACAGAGAAGGAGGAAGAAGGGGAAAGATAAAAGTAAAATCAGGAGAATAGAGAGTACAGAAAAAGGTAAGCGCGGAAGGAAACGAACCTTGAAAGGGAAAGAGTGAGAAGAAGAAAAGGAAGGAAGCAATGAGGATAACAGAAGCTAAGGGTTAAAATAAAGGAAAGAGGTGTGGGCAAAAACACCCATGTCTCCCTTCCCTCTCCATGGAACCAACTCCCTCTTCGAACTCACCACAACTGTGACCAGGGACCGCCATGCCATAAAGATATCATTTTTATAGTACCCACTTCCACAACCATGTGAATGTGAATGTGAATGTGGGAGTTACTGGGAACGAACTCAGACTAAAATAAATAAATAAAAAATTAAACAAAATCATCATTATTCGTTCAACAGTTAAATGCTTCCGATATTTATGAGTGGCCAATAAACAAAGATGAACATTTATTATTTTATAATAACACTATCATTTTCCTATATAAAACCGAGGTGAGTGCGTATAATATATAAATACTGTTAGAAAGGATATGAACAGTAGGTTGGAGTTGCAAATAAAGATTCCTCATTTAACTTAAAAATTTAAACTTTACATTATGGGTATATTTAAATTATTGAGTTGTGAGAAAAAAAGTAATAGATTTGGTTTTACAGGGGACAAAAGTTTAGATTGAGTGTGAGAAATGGTGCATTTATTTATGATATAAAAAGCAAGTAAAATGAGCAAGTGGGCTTGGCATTGTTGTTGGTTCACTAAAACAGACAATAAGGACAGTTGTGGATCATGGATGGGAGGTTTTTCTACGGCTGTTGCCTCCTTCTTTCACTTCATCACACACCTTCCATTTCGGATTTCATCTTATTTTCAATTTTCTAGGAAGATGCAATCAAAATATACATTAATGAAGAAATTAGCAAATGAAAAGGTGTGCGTGGAGTGAAAGAAAGAATGGTTATTTTTTTATTAATATTTTGTGGGGTAATTGGGTGTGATTGGATAGATAGCCGTCCCATGCCTTGGGTTTTGAGATGAGAAGAGAATAATAATAGTAAGAACAAGAAAGTGAGTTATGGGTGTCACGTGCACTCCTCAAAGCTGGGTCATGCTTCAGCTCAAAAACTGCAAGAGGATGATGTGTGTGTGTGTAAGACTGTAAAGTAAGAAAAAAATGAAAAAGAAAAGAGAATAGTTTGAATTCCATGCCATATTCTGGGTTTGAATTCAAGGCACTGTGACTGGGTGAGGATCATCACAACCATAACTGACGTAAACCAACAAATCAGCCCATGCCGTGTAGCGCTGTAATGTCTGCACAACATTTCTCCATATCTAGTCATTTTCCTACCCTTTAAGGTTTCTTCTTATTTTATTCATTTCTTTTTTATATGTATACTATTTTTTCATTACATCATTTATCTGCTATTCTTGTTTATTGATAAAGCAACAAAATGCATGTTCCCCACGGCACTTGCTCCACATTTGTTCTATTTTTTTTGTAATTTAAAATTATGTAAAATTAGTATGTTGAATTAATGAACACCTGTTTCAAGGATTGCCATTTATTTTAGGCATCAATTATGGACTTTGGCATTGGTCTTCTTGTCTTTAATTATTAGGAGAAGACGGTTTGTACATTTAGATTAAATATTTATGCTTGGTGAAAAGAGAGGAGTGTTGTGGTGACTGAGTTTTTGTGTCAAAAAAATGTGATTCTTATCTCTTTAATCTTTAAAAATAAAATAGAATTGAAAGATCAATGATGATGGATAGGTTACTTTGGAACTGTATAAGAAAAACTATAGATCTCACCATTGTTATAAAATATATATATATATATATATATATATATATATATATATAAAATAAAA
>Ga0209489_106194_pt1 | contig 19551 bp, 10 predicted proteins | sample SiratrowhiteBW_FD_187527 | JGI IMG/M metagenome (GOLD analysis project Ga0209489, IMG submission 187527) | Root nodule microbial communities of legume samples collected from California, USA - Siratro white BW (SPAdes) (version 2) | ecosystem: Host-associated > Plants > Roots > Nodule | place...
AAAAAGAAAAAAAAAAAAGGAAGTAAATGTTGTGTCTAAGCATCTTGATTATTCTTTAATGCTTATTAAGAACGATGATTATTCGTTAGTGTTTATTAAGAAGGATAAAGAGGGACAATGCTTGGTTCATTAGAAATTTTTAGAAATTTTCAACTCAATATACCTTATTAAGAAGGCGTTGGAGTAAATGTCTATATGAGAAATTCATGAAGTAGGTATTAAAAAGAGAAGACTAGTTAAAGAATACATTATTGAATTAAAATCAAGAAAAATCTTCAACTATCAAGTTAAAAGATTTTTATAAGATTGACTTAAGTTTAAATTCTATTTCTTGATCTTGTATTTATCTCAACATGGTTCTTGTTCACCCGTTATGGGGTCGCTATTGGACCACCCTTAAACAATATAGTCCCACATATGAGTTGAGCAGTTTCGGTGTAAGAGGGTGTATTGGAGATCCTATATGGACTAGAGATGAGTCATTTCAATAGTTTATAATATGGGTGCAAACTTTACTTTACAAGTCCATTTATAAGATTGAATTAAGCTTAAATTCTACTTCTTGATATAGAGAACTTCATCATAAAAGATTTATTAATGAAAAAAATTTATCAAATGAGAAAAGCTATATTAGACATAGAGATTAATATTAATCTAATGCTCTTATTCATTATTAGAAGATGTAGAAGTCAAATTCACTTGCATAATCTTTCAACTACAACTAGTAGATAAAGAAATTAAAATTTTCCCGGATTGACAAATTTGTTTTCTTTCTAGATTTTGATATAATGAACATGAAAATCCGGAAATACCTATTAATTTATTAATTTAGGAAGACCCTCATGAAAGCTAGACAAATCCTAATAAACGTTGAGAATGATAAATATTTAATAGTTGGTACATGCTGAAAAAAAACAAAAGGATGTGTTCACTAATATAGGAACTTGCTCATACTTGTTTTCATTTGTCAAGCCTGAAAATAACATTGGTTAGGAGACAACAGTGATAAGTTTTATTTTCTTTATTTAATTATAATTGTCCTTCTTTTGTCCATTCCATTTCTTTTAATTTCCTTTACTTGGATAATTGAAAAAACAAAAAAACAAACGAACTTCTAGGCTCTGAAAACTGTAAATAGAAGTCTAGTGATTTGAAAGAATAAATATGCACCGATGAGGTTATAAATAATTGTTCTCTTAGTATAACATATTTTTAAAATCTAAAGAAAAACATAAATTCTTTATAGTTTAGCCATATTATAAGTCATGAAAGTTCTTAATGATTTTTATACATGTATGTTTTTACATAATTGTTCTAAATGACAAACAAAATTGAATTGAATGAGTGAAAATATGAATCGAGAAAATGTTAACGGATAAATACCAATGAATTACAAATGGTAAAGAGAGTAAGTGAATATAATTTTACTTTTTAATGATTATAACTATTAGTCATTGTCAATTTTCTTCTTTCAATTTAGTGGTGGATCTGATATAATTATTATATTAAATTATATGTTGGCCTAAAAGATTGAAAAAAAAAAGAGAAGATCTAACTAACTAAAAATTCTTTTATAAAAATGTATAGCTTTTTAGAATATTTTTTATATTTGATCGACAAACAAAATTTTAATTTTAATATATTTGAGTAGTGTCATATGTATATATATATATATATTTATCTTAAATTTGACAATTACTTAGACACTTATGATTCTTTTATGTTATTTTCTAATAGTTTTTTATTTTATTTTATATTATTTATTTTTATTATAATTTTACTCTTTTATTTTATTTTATTTTTAAGGTTTGAAGAAAAAGAAATCTCACTTATTAAAGTCACAACACAGAGCTAAATTGAAGCATTTGAGTGAGACAATCCCAAAAGTTTTTTTTTTTTTTTTTTTTTTTTTTTTTTTTTTTTTTTTTTTACTTATTAAAGTTACAATACAAAGCTAAATTTATAAAAATAAAATACTACACTCTTAGTATTTAAGTATTTTTTTTTTAGTGTGTAGTCTAAGTGTTAAATACCATGAGATAGAAGCATCTTTTACTCAGAATTCTTTTCTTTCTTTTCAACGTGATTGATTAATTCAATCAATTATTTTTATCTTAAATAAAGTAAAACTTATAATTGAATTTTCAAATTCTCAAATACATTACTTAATACATTTCACCAAAAAAAATCTTTCTTAAACAGCTTAAAAGTTTTTCATTTAGATTATGATTAAATTAAATTCTTCTATTCATAATTTTTTCTTTTCAACAAGATTGATTAATTCAATTAATTATTTTTATCTTAAATAAAGGTAAAACTTATAAGTTAGTTTTCAACTTTTCAAATACATTTCAATTTAAAAAAGTCTTCCTTAAACAGTTTATAATTTTTTTCGTTTAGATTATGATTAAATTAAATTCCTAAATCATTAAATTAATTAAAAAAAATCAAAATTATTAGAGTTAGGTTATAATAAATTATACGAAAAAAAGTTAACAAAATTCAATACCTAACATTAATATGTAACATTTCTTTTTTATACTTTTTCATTATTGTCTTTTCTCTCTCTCTCTTTTTTTTTTTTTTTTATTTTTTTTTTTTCTCTTTTTTTTTTTTTTTTTTCTTTCTTTTTTTTTTTTTTTTTCAAATTCTGAATTTCTCCATATTTTGATATACTTTACAATGTATTTTTAAAGTTATTACTTATCATAGATTAAACTTTGAGATAATGGGATATTCAATTTTATGTTTAAATTTTGTTTATTAAAATTAAAATTACAATTTACGGAATGGATATTTTTATTTACATAAATGAAAAATTTGAAAATTGTTGGGTAATTGTTTATAATTGGTTGATTTAATCCAAATTCAAAATAAAAAACTTTAAAAATATAGATACTTTACTTTTATTTGTTTAATTTTGAAAATCAAATCTTTTAGAAAATATAAAAAAAAAACACATAAAAACGTTTGTTGATGGTGATTCTGAATTATATTATTTCGCTTAAATTATCTTTACTGTTGAATTTTTATGTATTTAAATCGAAAATCTAGTATAAATAAAAAATCACAAATATTATTCATTTTAAAACTTAAACATTAAAATATTTATTTTCTACATAAAATAGATCTCAACTACAACATTATTTCATTTTCTCGCTTAAATTATCGTTGTTATTGAATTTTATGCACTTAAATTGAAAATCTAAAACTAGTATAAATAAAAAAATCATAATTATTATTTGTTTTAAGTTTAAATAAATTAAAATATTTAACTTTTACATATAGAGACGTCACAATGACAGCATTATTTCATTTCCTATTCTCAAAAATAGGCAACACAACAAAAATATCAGATAAATAATAAATAAACCAAAAAGAATTTCCAAAATATAAAATATAATAAAATACAGATCATTACAACGTTCGTCCACCGAAATTGTTGACAGCAACAATCCAAAGAAACTCAAATGCCCCCAAAAAATACACGTGGCAATAACAAACAAATCCGTATCATTTAAAATAAATAGCCCGGTTCGTTTTACGGTTCAATTTTCATGTTTAGGGAACCGCACATCCGTGACGCGAGAACCCGATCCGCGACCGGTCCAAATCGAATTCAAACAAGTACCCTTGCTGCATCAAATTCCCAATCACAGAAAATCCAGAACCCGGTCGAACCGGCTGAACCGCGAGGCACTTTACTCCCTCCACCGGCTCAATAAAATAATTCCCCGCCGGCGGCGCCAGCACCGCTTTTCCAGCGAGGACGAATCTCAGCTTCGGCAGCCTCGGCCTTGCCACGCCGGAGACGTTAACACAAAGGTCGAACCCGAGCGCGGCGGCTTCCTCCGCCACAGGAAGCTTCACCCGCCGCCGGAACGCCGCCAAAACCTGCCTATAAGCTGGTTCCATTAGAAAAGAGAGCGTGGTCCCGGAGTCCACGACGGTGCCACCGTTTCCCTTGTCGTCGATGCCCCAAACGGAAGGGTTTATCGGTAACCTAACGCCGTCGACGGAGACACTCTTGATGGTGATGTAATAAAACGAGGGAGATAGAGGGTTAGTGACAAACGGTGTGTAGCTGAACAACTTCCGCGAAACGACGTCGTTCGAGGAGGCGCCGATTGTAAGGTAGCTTTTGGGGGGCGGGGATAGGGTGTAGTCGAGTAGACAGTAAGAGAAGGTGTTCCCGAATTTGCGGCCAAGTTGGGAAGTAAACGAAATGGGCCCGCGGCCCAGTCCCATTACGCCCTGCGCGCCGTTGAAGCTGGAGCCTGTTACGCTGGGGCCTGCGGTTTTAAACCCGCACCCGAATGCCAGGTTTTTAATTTTCACTTGTTTGTTGGAGCTGGTGTTGAACGTCGTCGTTTCCTTGGAGAAGAAGCCCGTTGTGGTGGACCCGTCCGCGTAGGAATATTGGTAGCGGCAGGGTGTGTGGAGTTTGGTGCGGTTGTTACAGTGTGCGGGGGTGGGGTGAGGGACCAATCGACACGGCGAGTCGTAGCAGTGGTGGGAGGAGAAGCTTCTGGAATGTCGGGGCAGAAATGCGGATCCAGGTCGGTTGGCGGAGCAGTTACGACAGGCGGAGCATTTCACCCAGACTAGGTCGCTGCCGGTGTCGGCCACCAGGAGGAGGCGCTGCGGCGGGGATCCGATGCGCAGGTCCGCAAAGTACTGCCCGGAGCCCATGGCAGCGCCGGAGGTGAGCGGGGACTGAGGCAAAGTACGGCGGCCGGAGAGGCGGTGGAGGTCGGCGGCGAGGATGCTGGAGACGTTGGAGAGTGTTGTTCGAGGGAGTAACGGTAACTTGAGGTACTCGATTGAGGAATGTGTGAGGGTAAGAATGCTGAAGAAGAAGATGAAGCAGAGGAAAGAGTGGTGTGAAGAAGACATTGTTGAAGCAGATAGAGTAGAACGAGAGAGAGAGAAACAGAGAGAAATAATGGTGAAGTAGAAGAAGAATGGAAATGTAAGAGAAAGAGAAATCAGAAGACGATCGATGCTACGCGTTTTGGGGGGTCGAGGATATACTTTCATACGTACGTATTTCATCACAATTTAAATTTTTTTTCACGTCAAAATGTTTATATCATATACGTCATTCTACGTATTTTTATTTTTATTTACATTTTAGAAATGTATTCATAATAAAAACTTTGACATTTTTTAATTATTTTATTTGGATGTTAGAGAAATTTTTAAAATATGTAGTTAAAAAGAGAAGAAAGAAAATTATATATATTTGAAGCTAAATAATGAAATTGAAGTAGGTTGATCCGGGGATTGTGTCTGTGAAAGCGAAGAGTGAATATTGTGTGGTGTTTGGGCATTCTTGGATGCATGATCATTGTCTTTGTGCCAACTTTGCATCCAATAGGTATGAGCCACGTCGTATTTCCAGCTGTTTTTACTTTTATTCTTGTTACGATTTTGGTTTTCTGTCATCTTCGCTTTCCTTATGGCACAGATGCTGCATGTGTTCAATGACTGTGACAATGTTGTCTTTTGCTTTATTTTGCCTATTTTTTAATGATACTGTCTCACATCAGATTAACACTGTTATCTAAGACATGTAATTTTGTCTTCACTCAAAACTGGGTTACGGGGAGAAACGAACACGTCCAATACTAGATCTAATTAGGCATCATATTTTATCACCACTTGTCATACACATTGCCATACCCATTAATGCCCTTTCATCTTCCAGGTTACTAAACATTACTTTAAGACATACACTTTTATACATAGTTTACTTTTTCTTTACAATTTTTCTTTTTCCTCATTATACCTGCGTGCCTTTAATGTAATCTTAACAGTTCCTAGAATGTAATTTTAATATTTTGTTAGAAATTTTATATTGATTAGGAATAAAGTTTTTATATACTTTGTGAGTGTAATTTTTATCCTTAAAGTTAGTTTTTATTTTAAAGTTAAGTTATATTTAAAAATTTATTTTTTAAAATAGTATCGGTATTTATTTTAATAAGATTGTTGGATTTATTGTCTAAACATATAGTCTAAATATATAGTCATACGTACGAGTTAGGAAGTCTCGACATTAAAAAAGTTTGTTAAAAATTTCATATCGATTAAAAATAAAGTTTTTTAATAATTTATAAATGAGTACAAACGTGTTGAAGATCCTATATTTATCACAAATTAAATTTTTTATAAGTGAATATAAAAATTATCGTATAAATTAGTTTTATAAGATTAAGTTAAGTTTAAAATTCATCTTAGATAATTATAAAAAATTGATATTTTTCTATATTTTTTACAATATTATTCTTCAAAAGAATAAAAATGGTAAAAGTTTCAAAGATTTTATCATGTTTAATGCTATAACTAAATCCGACTTCAAGCATTAATTTTGGCTAAGATTTTCACTGAATAAGCTTTCTGAATGTTTGGACCATAGCAAAAACATGTAAGTGCTCATCAAAGTAGACCAAATGCTTAGCTTGCATGGTAGAATCTTATAAAGCTTATTAAGTAAAAACACTAACCAATTAATAGCTTCACATTCCCACATGAGCGATAAAATAGTTAATTAGGCGACAAAAATACACACAAGAGCGAGCGATACTAAATGGGAAATGTGCTACACTTCTGTGTTTAATGAAAAAATAGTAATAACAATAAAAATATGCTAACTACAATGAACGCTTGTGACTGTTAGCATCTATGGATATTAAAATAAGCCGGTGGCCCAAGCACCATAAAAGAAATATATAAATATTTATTATTTTCTCAAAAATGATGAACTTGGTATCTTTTAGTTTGTCATTGGATGCAAAGGTTCACGTGACCAAGGTGGTTAAGATTAAGCTTTCTTTTGTCTTTGGCGCTTAAAAGTTGTCTCAAATGTGATCAGAATAAGCTTATGCGAATTTAACTAGGATTTGCATGGTGCCATCTTTGCATTTGTTTGTGTTTATGCATAATTAGAACCCACTTCGTAGATATAGATTAAATCTTATATATCTATTTTGAGTATTTTTCTTTATTTATTTAATACATTTTTTCTTACATTAATTAATACGGTTAATTTTATTCAATGCTAATGTGTTATATAAGTGACGTGGAAAAAATTACTGAAAGAACATGAAAAAACAAATTTCATCAACATATCTTTGATTGTTAAAATGTATATATATATAAGCATGTAACATTTTTAGTAAATTACAAGTATTGCATTAAGTATATTATTATCATAAATGAAACCTTTTATTTTAGTTTTATAAGATTTTAATGTTAGTTTTATAATCGGTATAAATCTGGATAATATAAAAAAAATTATAGAAAGTTAAGAATCGTTATAGCAAGTTCAACTTACTATTTTGGTTGTCTATCAACTATCATAAAACATGCAAAATTAATGTAAAAATTAATTTTTGTACACTACTTTTTATAATAGTTCTGATCAAAATTATTAAAAAAAACATATGATTTATTATGACAAGTTTGACAATAATTATGTTGAAATTAATTTTCAGATATTACTTTGATGACTTTTATAGAGCCAAGATAGAAAATATAACCTACTAAAACTTATTAAGTCTGACTTTCTATAATTGTTATTGTGATAAATGTCATAGTTAGCTTATGTTTTAGAAAATATTTTTATTTTTCTAGGTTCTTCCATTCATAATAATGTCATTCACCAACATAATAATGTATAACTTCTAGACAAATTAATTTATTTAATATTAAATGACATTATTCAATAAACATTATAAAAAAAGATTAAAATATAACATTTGATTATATATTTAAATAAATTAAAGAATTCTACAATTTATCACAAATACTTCAAAAAAATGAAGTCCAATGCATCCTAGTGTCTTCTATACCATTATTATGAAATCCAGTGCATCCTAATGTCTTCTATATCATTATCTTCCAATATGGATGAATCTTTGAATCACTAAAAAAATTGATTAATCAATAAAAAGTGAAATTCATTTTTGCTTGCGTCAAACCTAATGAATTGTAGGTCAAAATTTTGTATTCTCTTAGTGGAGGATTCTGATACAAATAGTGTAATACACAACTAATTTTTAACCTTAAATAATAGTTAAATTGTTATAAATGTTATCATAATTGTGAAGATATAATTACTATTATACAATTGGACATATTTTGGTAATCTAATAAAACGGATATTCTAATCAAATATTCTATTAATAATAGCAAATATTCTGCCATTAATATTCTAACAATTAATTCTATTTACATAATATTCCAACAATTAATTCATAATATCCCAACAATTAATTCCACAATATTTTAACAATTAATTTCATCGACATCCCTCCTCAAATTGATGCTAGTAAATCTACGAGCATCAATTTGCTAATTAGGACATTGTGGTGTTGACATGTCAAGGATTTGGTAAAGACATCAACGATTTGGGCCAATGAGGAGACATGAGGAAGAGTGATAACTTGATAGTCATAGACTTTGTAAATGGAGTGACAATGAACCTCTATGTGTTTTTTTCGTTCATGGTAAACATGATTTGTTAAAATATTAATGACACTTGTATTATCAACATGTAGTGGAAATGGTTATGCTTGAGTAAAATCAAGTTTTGACAGAACACCACGTAACCAAATAATATCTAAGCATGCTACATACATGGCAAGATATTTTACTTATAAGATGACATAGAAATCGAGTATTGTTTCATACATTTTCATGAGATTGGAGCATCGTCTAGAAACATACACCAACTATTAGTAGATTTCCTTGTGTTTGGATAACTAGCCCAATCAACGTCACTATATGCTTGGAAATGTAGTGAAGAACCAACATAGAAAAATAAGCCACGGGTGGAGGTGCCAAAGAGATACTTAATAATGCAGTGTATTGTTGGAAAGTGGAAATGTTGAGGGGAATGCATGACTTTCCTAACTGTATGGGCAGCAAAAGAGATGTCAAGTCATGTGATGGTTGTAGAAAATAGGTTTAGGCCGAGTTCAAGAGGGGATTGAATTGAACTATTAAAAACTTTCAAAAACTTTTTGCAAAATACTGGAAAGTGTTAAAGATTCAAATGAAAATTCTTTATCAATTTATTGATCAATGAATTTTAGAATTACACAGCAAAGATCAATATGTTCCAGAATAGATTCAAATATCCAGTTGGTCAAACAATATTAGAAACAGAAGTGAAAACAATCAATTGATTACAAAAAGATATTGATAAAGAGAATTCAATCCAGTAGATAAATTGTAAACACAATATTCAACAAATCAATCACTGAGTACAACAGTTCAGATAAAATACTAAGATCAAGAAACAACAATTTGAATCAAGAAAATATATTTTCTGAAATTTTATCAATCAAACTGTGATATCATAAAAGCATCAACACATCAATACAATAAAAAATGAGTTCCAGTCAATTGTATGAAAGATATAACAGTTTCAGAAAGATATAGTAATAACAATAGAAAGAACAATCAATTAAGCGCGAAGAACAATTAATTGAGTGTTCGATAACAGAAAATATAAGTGTTCAAGAAGAGAGAAAGAAAGATCAAGAACACAAAGATTTATACTGGTTCACCATTTCTCAAGGGCTACGTCCAGTCCTTTGCCAACTAGCAAAGATTTCCACTAATCAAGATCTCTAAGATAAGTTTACAGATACACAAACACTTGCAACTCGCAAACAAACACTACTCCTAGCAGCAAATAGCCTACTGTACCTTACAGTAGTTGTCTAACCAATGCAGAACCCTCTGCACTAAACCTGTTAGAATTACAAACACCTTGTAATATGTAACCCAGCACACACAGTACAAAGAGATGATAAAGAATAATTCAATTATAATAGTGATTCTACCCAACAGATTACAAAATGTATTAAAATTATAGTAGAACACTTAGCTCTGGATCAAGATCACTGTTACACAAGATCAATTCAACAGTAAAGCTCCAAGATCAGTTTTATTGATGAAAATCAATTGCCAAAAATGATCACACGATGTAAGCATACTTTCTCTCGAAAATTTCACTTCAGTTCACTCAAAAATGATTACTCTGTCTTATTGTTATTTGAAAAACACATGCATGGTCATTATATAAGAAAATAGATTAGTTGACCCTTAAAACTTCAATCGATTGAGTCAATAATCTAATCAATTGAATTATCCAAAAAATTCATCAGGTTTAGATTCTGAAAACAGTTTACTAATTCTCTTTTTGAAATAGATTATCGAAATTTGATTTGTTATTATTTAATCTTTTGAAAGTATGATTAATCAAATTGATTTTGGAGCTTACTTCGAATTACCAACTATGTAACATATGATTTTAAACCAAAGACACTACTCACAAACACACATAGCCTAAGTTTAGGAACAACACTCCATCAAGCTTTATGAGTCTTCATGCACTTCGTGTTACAAGCTAGGATCCATTAAAGACTTCATTCTTGTGTTGATTTATCAAATCATATTCAGCAACTCCTGGTGCTAACAATCTCCCCCAATTTGATGAAAGTAAACACATGTGTGTTGTGTTGTATTGCTTCAACCTGTAACAACTGAACTCTAGGACAGTTGATTAGTAATATGTAAATTTAACAGGTTCAGAGAAATAATTAAAATCAAAATGATTGAAATGAAACAATTAGTTAAAATCCTTATCATTCTCAAACCAGTCCAGATCAGATTTTTCTGCAATTAGCCATTTCTCCCCCATACTCCATTGTCACGTTTATGTATCAAAGAGAAGAAATAAGACAGTATTAGAAATAGAACCATGTTAAACATAAAAAACAAATACTTCATATTTCATTTCATAATGTATATCCGGGCAACAGATTAGAATGACTTGATCAGCTGGATTTTACATAATACATGGGGCAGACATATTACTACAACTTTCAACAAACTAGATACCCATTAAAGCAGCAAAGTTGGATAAACCAACAGAAAAACAACATAGCAACAGTAGATAAAATAGAAAATAAAAACAACAAATTGAACCAGGAACAAACTGAACAAGCAACACACCACCTACTAAACCAGACCTAACAACACACCACCTACTTCTCCCCCTTTGCATTCATCAAAGTGAGGGAATAAGAGTTCAGTAAGCTCAGTCGTCTAGATTAAAGAACATGTGGCCTAGCTTGTTTTAAACATCCTCAAGAGATCCTTCAATGTGCTGAAACCTGGTTTCACAAATTGATAGTGGTTTCTCTCTTCTTCATGCATGGTATGCAGCTGTGTTATCATATGTTCCTCAAAACCGGCAAAGTAGTTCTCATACCCAGTGTGTGGAACATCATAGCCTTCTACAACAGCAACACTAGTTCCACCATTATCATCTTCTTCAACTGGTTGAGGATCAAAACTGTCATAATCAGCTTTGTAAATCCAATGATCATCATTTACCTTTGTCAACCCGATCTTGTTCAGTGTTACTGCACTAATCTCATTTTGTGCTTTCGCTTGTTCCACCACTTCTTTTTCAGTATCAATCTCTAAATACTCAATAAATTGAGATATCAGAACATCATATGGAATTTTGTATTCCACTTTCTTCCTTATCTTGATCAGATGCCCCTTGATCACGCTGATCCAATTTACTTGAATCTTCCCCATTAGATAGTACATCATCATGAGATCTTCTTCTCTTAAAACAACATGATTAAATCCTCTCGGTGTTAACAACCAGATCACAATGAATGCCAGGATGTGTGGAGTCACAGCCAGTCCACCCACTGAATAACTCCTAGATTCATTGTTAGGATTCCTCAAACAGGTTTTGAAAAACTGTGTTTTGTTGAACATTTTCAATCCAACAATGTTGTTCTTTCCAATAGGAATTCCAGCATTCCTCAGCCTCGCAACAGCTAGCGAAACTTCATCATTGATGCAGATATCTATTCCTTTGACTTGAGAATAGACGACTTCTTCATCAGATTACATATTGGTAAGAAAAACTTTCACCAAATCTGGAAAAACATTTATAGACAGCCTCACAAATTTTTCCAGCTTCTTAAACCTCAAGGCTTCTCTAACATCATCCAGCTTCTCTTTCAGCCATAACATCTTAAGGACCTTAGGAGCAATGATGACTTTTCTAATAAATTCTCTATGGTATTCCTCCATGCTTTCATAGTTTCCAGCAAACCAGCGTTCAAGATATCCAGTTTCATTGAATTCGCTTGGTCCAACATTTTTCACGCAAGCTCTCTTAGTGCGCTTCTTTGGTGTGGAAGATGAAGCCATTTGTGAGAATGAACACAAGAAGGATAATGTTCTATGAATCCAGAATGTACAAAATGCAATGTGTAGGATTCGTGTGTGGTTAAGACCCTAATGGCAGAACTATATATAATGCTAGCCATATGCATAAGACAACACTGAAATCACATTCAAATTTCAAATAGTCACACATGCTGTGTACTGATGGGGAGATCAAGCAATATCTTTTCAGTTTAATCCTGTAGATAATAAACTGTAACAAAAATATACTTAGCTTCAGGTCATGTTTCAGCTTTTGACTTGTTGTCTCTCAATGAGCATATGACACGCAGAGCTTTTGATTTTATCTTTCCTCACATGTTCTCTACAGTAGGTGTCAGCTCAGCTTGGTCAATGCTTTTTCATTTGGCCGAGAATCTGCAGTAGAATCTTTTAATTTCCCATATAGCAGTCTTCCTTAAACCAACTTATTGTCTAGAGGTTATTTGGTCTCCTCGTTCAGCATTCTCTCGTCCAATCAGTTAAACAACATTTACACAGAATCAGATTTTATGTCAATTCTAATAAATTCAGTCAAGACTCAGTAAATTGTCTTTATCGATTTGATCAATCACATACTGCAAAAATATAACCATGAATCAATACATTTATGGGTTGATTTAATTTTCAAATATTTTTGAAATCAATAATTCCCAATTCATTTATAAGAAAATTAAATCTCTCTTTATTAAGAGGTTTTGTAAACAAATCAGCTAATTAATTCTCAGAATTAACAAACCGAATTATGCAATCACCATTAATTACATGATCTCTAATAAAATGGTGGCGTATTTCAATATGCTTGGTTGTGGAATGTTGTATAGGATTCTTTGTTAAATTAATTGCACTAGTATTATCACACAATAATGGAATTTGAGACAACTTGAGACCGAAATCACTTAGTTTTTATTTAATCCACAAACTCTGTGCGCAACAGCTTCCAGCTGCAATGTGTCCTGCCTCTGCAGTGGATAGTGCAACTCAAGTTTGCTTCTTATTGTGCCATGAGATCAAACTAGACCCTAGTAGATGACATGTTCCACTTGTGCTCTTTTTTTGTCAATTTTACATCCTGCAAAATCACTATCAAAATAACCAATTAGATTTAAAGATACCTCACTTGGATACCATAGTCCGACATCAATTTTCCCTTTGAGATATTTTAGTATCCTCTTGGCTGCCATGTAATGTGATTCTTTAGGCTTTGCTTGAAATCTTGCACACAAACATACACTGAACATAATATCTGGTCTGCTTGTAGGTGGTGTGTTTAATTTGTAGGTGGTGTGCTTATGAGACCTTTGTATCTGGTTTGATCATAATTTATTCCATTCTCATCAGTATCCAGAGAACATCCAATGGCAATTGGTGTAGAAGCTTTATTGTAATTCTTCATTGTCAAATTTCTTCAGTAGTTCTCGGCAATATTTTGATTGACAAAGAAATGTTCCATGATGAAACTGTTTAATTTGTAGGCCAAGGAAGTAATTGAGTTCTCCCATCATTGACATCTCAAATTCTCCCTGCATTGCTTTAACAAACTGCTCACACAAAATTTTATTAGTTGAACCAAATATAATGTCATCTACATATACTTGAACAAGTATAATATCATCACATGCCCTCTTAATAAACAATGTCTTATCTATTTTTCCTCTTCCATAACCTTATGAAAGAATAAAATTATTTAACCTCTCATACCACTGTCGAGGTGCCTCTTTCAAGCCATATAGTGCTTTCTTAAGCTTAAAGACATGATTTGGGTATTTCTGGTCTTCAAATCCAGGGGGTTGACACATGTATACCTCTTCATCAATAAATCCATTGAGAAAAGCACTCTTGACATCCATTTGGTGCAGTCTAAATCCATTCATGCAAGCATATGCTAATAGCAATCTCACTGCCTCTAAACTAGCTACTGGTGCATAGGTTTCTCCAAAGTCTATACCTTCCTCTTGATTGTATCCCTTTGTCACTAGCCTTGCTTTATTCCTTACAATAACACCTTGCTCGTCCATTTTATTTTTGAATACCCACTTAGTTCCAATAACATTCATCTGCTTAGTTCTGGGAACTAGTGTCCAGACTTCATTTAAAGTAAACTGATTTAGTTCATCATGCATTGTATTGATTCAGTTGTTGTCTTCAAGTGCATCAACTATAGTTTTGGGCTCCACTTGTGATACAAAGACCATATGTTCACAAAAATTGTTCAATGATCTTCTTGTTGATATTCCTTTATGAACTTGACCAATTACATTGTCCAGTGACAAATTTTTAGGAACACTCCATTCAGTTGGCAGTCCAGAATTGACAGTATTTCCACCAACTCTAGGTTCAATTGATTGATCTCCCTGTTCAATTGATTGAATCTCTGGCAATTTACTGGCTTCTTCAGGTTTATTATCCAGATTGTTATCAACTTGTTGAACATTTGGAACCTCATCATCTACACCAGTCTTAGGGCTTTCCTGTATGTTTTGGTTAGTCTCATCAAATGCAATATGCATGGATTCCTCAACTAGCATGATTCTCTTATTATATGCTTTATAAGCATGACCATGCAGTGAATAGCCAAGAAAGATACCTTCATCAGCCTTTGAGTCAAATTTGCCCAAGTTATCATTCCCATTGTTTAAAATGAAACATTTACATCCAAAAACTTTTAAACGAGAGAGATTGGGCTTTCTACCTTTAAATAGCTCATAGGGAGTCTTCTTCAAGATAGGTCTAATAATTATTCTATTTAGAACATACCAAGTTGTACTTACTGCATCAACCTAGAAATACTTTGGCAAATCTGATTCGTTCAAGAGTGTTCTTGCTAGCTCCTCCAAAGATCGATTCTTTCTCTCTGCAGTTCCATTATGTTGTGGAGTCCTTGGTGCTGAGAAGTTGTGTTTGATTCCTAATTTGCTGCAGAATTTGTCAAACTTCTCATTCTAGAATTCTCCCCATGATCTGACTTGATGGAAGATATGCCACAATTTTTCTCATTTTGGATAACTTTGGCAAATCTCTTAAAAGCCGATAGGTTTCATCCTTGGTAGCAATGAATAATGTCCATGTAAACTTAGAATAATTATCTACTATAACTAGACCATAGTAATTACCTCCTAGGCTCATAGTTCTTGAGGGACCAAACAAATCTTTTGAAGAGTACAAAAAAATATTGGTAGTAAGGGTTCATTGACTACAAAAAAAAGAGTACTTCATGTAAAAATCTTTTGAAGAGGATGGAAGTGAAAAAAATCATTGGTTATGGTTTATCAATTGGTCACTCCTTGGATATGCCAAATTTACTTACGGGTAACAGTAGCAACAGTTTAATAACTTGAAGGAGATTATTAGAATAAAGGATCAGAAAGTTTGAGTTTAAGGGAGGAATTTGTTGACATTAAACTCAAATAAATTAGTTTTATTAAGGAGTAAGGAGTGCATGTTGCTATATTCAACAAGAATGTGGGAATATGTAGTTATTATCTTTAATTCTGTTTTTAATGGTAATAATAACATAATTATTATGAGTAGAGAGATGAAGTTGAAGAGTCTATTCTGAGATTAGATTATATATTGTACTCCATGTTTATGAAAAATCAGAGCAAAAAGAGAAAAGTTGTATGCTTTAGAATAAAAGTTGTATGCTTTAGAATAAAAGTTGTATGCTTCAAATCAAAGAAGCAAGGAACAATATCAAAGAGTTCCTTGTGAAGCTGAATACAGGACAATAGCCACTGTTACCTGTGAAATTCAATGGCTATTCTTCTTCAAGATTTGAAAGTTCCTTTTGAGCAACCATCTCTTTTATATTTTGACAATGATTCAACAAGATATATTGCAGCAAATCCAGTGTTTCATGAGCGCACCAAACATATAGAAATAGACTGTCACATTGTTAGAGAAAAATTGAAGAAGGGTCTCATCCATTTCCACTATAGAGCAACTAACAGACATTTATACCAAAGCCTTAGAGATCCTCAGTCTTTCAAGAATATTTGTTCCAAGTTGGGTCTCATCATCAATATTTGCTCCCCAGCTTGTTTTTATGACATTATCTGGTTGTAATAATTTTATTTTGTTTTCTTTATTTAGCTATATCTAGATTGGATATAGTATTTATATATATTTAGTTCTCTACTTTTGATCAATCATAGAAAAATAGAAAAAGTATTTTCATTCCCATATCCTATATTCATTTTGTTCATCTTTTTATTTTTCATAATAAAACACTAAAAAAAAAGTGAAATAAGTAAATTTTGCATGCATTTTTATTTTATAATAATCCTACATAAAATATCCTATCTTCTTATCGTAAAATTTAATAATTAATATTTATTTCCTTTGTCATCACGACAAAAAGATGTATAATTGTATTATAAAACAGATGTATAAAATTTTGCTTAAATATCTATCTTCTCCTCGTGGTCTATATCTTTTCAAATGAATGTTTGTAGCTTCTAATTATGATTAAAACTTATGAAATAACTCTTTTATAACTTTCTTTAAGACAGTATTTTTAAGAGTAATAAGAAGTCTTTAAAAAAAACTAAAACATATTTAAAAATCTTTCTTAAAAATGTTTAATATTTGTAAAATGTATATTACTTTTCTTTATCAGCAAAACATTAATCACCCCTACTATCTCTGTCTAACCTTAATTAATCCTGCAAAAAGTAGACTCATGTTGTAGAGTAGCACAATATACTTAGTACCTTTGAATAAGTAAATTTCTATGCCTCTGGTTGATCTAAATAGTTTATATCATTTTCAAACAGTGTTTTTCAAGACAGAAAACATAAATATTTAATGGTTTAAAAAGTAAATATATTTAATCAACTGTCAGATCCCAATGTACTACTAATATAGAAATGATAACGGTGTAAATAGATACTTATCCGCCCAGCAGAGAGAGAAGACAGACCTTGGATGCTGATGAGGATGATGCTCTTGAGTGGTAGAGTTACCAAGTTATATAGTATGTGCGGGTGCATTACACTTCTAGAGAGACACATGATAAGATTTTGACTGATTTGTCCTGCATTTGTGAAAGCTTTCCACCCGAGGCAAAGAAGTTTACTTATAAAAAATTTTTAGCTACACAAACTTAATAGTCTCTTTCAAGAGAAAATTTTAAGTTGATATTCATTTTTATAAAAAAATTTAAAATAATTATCGCAAAATATCTTGTTTAGGTTAAAACTAAAAAATCTGTGTATGTTTTAAATCAAGAGAGACTCTTATATTATTTATGTACGTTTAAAAGTTTTGGTATCATAGGTCAAGTCAAATCTAGTTTCAGTCTCTTAAATTTGAATATATGTATAGGATTGACAGTTAATTTTGAAACTACACGTAGCATTTAGATTGTATGTTGATATACTAAATGTACTTATATTCAGTATATTGTTAAATAAACTCAGACTTCTGAATTTGTATTTATTCTTTGATGAAATTAAATTTCCATATTTTGAGGAATTTATATATTATTATTTTAAAGAAAAAATGAAACCGATTTAAATTCAAAAACAATTATTGCATTTAGTCTTTTTGATGAAATTAAATTTCCATATTTTGAGGAATTTATATATTATTGTTTCAAAGAAAAAATGAAAACCATTTAAATTGAAAACAACTAAGTTTTGACGGGATTTACATGTTAAACCAAAGCATTAGTAAAACGGTAATAAAATCAATTAGGTTTCTTAACACCCGATTTAATTTAAATATATAAATTTATTTTAAAAAATAAAAAGTATGTATTCAATTAATAAAAATAAAAAATATAAAAAACTTCTTTAAATAAATATTACAAACTAAAAAATGACTATTTTAATAAATGTTTAAATAATTACTTTAGGGCTTCATTAGTTTTTTTATCTTTCAGAAAGTATAAAATATAGAAAGTATATAATTATAGTTTTGGTACACCCGGTTTTATATTAAAAAATATAGAAAAATATAAAATTAATAATAATAAACAGACTTATTATTTGCACTCTCACTTTTGTACGCGCACCCCCATTTGTCCTTTGGGTCAGAAGGCTAAGATTACCCCTCTTTTCCGTTTGGACCAGTAAGTCAACACTACTTCTCACACCCCCTCTTTTCCACGCGTAGCTCCACTCTATTATTCCGCCTTATTCGGCCATCAGGCCATTGTTACTTTTTACACCCTTTTTCTATCTACTACCCCTGGCACCTTTTCTTTTTCTTCCATATGTTCACTGTGCACCCCACATTTTTATTCTACACCACCTCCCACGCCCTCCTTTTTCTCAGAATCTCCCTCTGCATACAAAATCACACAGCTCCACTACTTAGTCAAATTATCATGGAGCTCCCAAGGCTGCATCAACGGGAGATCGAAACAGTTGTGTTCCGCAATCCTCGTTTCAGTTCAGAGATAAGAGAAGACCTTTAAATTGATATTACTAAAAGTTTTTCAGAAGGATTTTAGCAATAAAATGTATCTGTAATTTGAAAAAGTTAGTTTTTTTAGGGTAGTTTATTTATTTGTTTAACTAAGCTTAGAAAAAGAAATTAATTTGTAAAGTTGAACAGGTTGTTTCAAGTTTAAAGTGTGCATACGAATTTGTGTTACATATTTTGAAAGAGAGTTTATCATTGATAATGATTTTATTCATCATAAATAATTGTTAGTCTTTTGAGAAAAATATTTTTGCCTCTTCAAAATTATTTTTATGAAATAAATTAAATCTATAATAATGATGGTATTAAATCAATGCACACAGTTTTATTTATTATTAAGATTAGAAATTACATGTAAATAGGAAAGAAAGATCCACGTACAGAAAAGGAAACACTGACATACAGACTTGTTATATTAGGAAATCCTAATATTACGTTACAGAGAAAGAAACAAACTTTGGCGCCTTATTTGTAACATATTATTATATTATTATGACACCATTTTTTGTGACGAGGCTTTCTCAGCTCACGGGCAAAATCCCTCTAAGAACAGGCCAACCATCAAGGATAGGCCTGATTTCACCCAGAAGAGTGTCATTACTTGAACCTGGGGTGAATTTTATACGAACGTACATGTCTCCTTTGAAAAGGTAAGCTACATTCTCCACATGAGTAGCAAAACACGCATCAATTCCACTTTCAAAGATCGTACCTTTCAAAACAGTAAACCCGTCACTGATGTTACGAATGCTGCCAACAAGCTGCTTGGTATCATAGGCTATGCGAACATACTTATTGCCCTTGAATAAGTAAACCTCTTTTCCTCTCGTTGACCTGAATGCAGAGTCTATG
>Ga0209489_106197_pt1 | contig 19546 bp, 15 predicted proteins | sample SiratrowhiteBW_FD_187527 | JGI IMG/M metagenome (GOLD analysis project Ga0209489, IMG submission 187527) | Root nodule microbial communities of legume samples collected from California, USA - Siratro white BW (SPAdes) (version 2) | ecosystem: Host-associated > Plants > Roots > Nodule | place...
ATATATATATATATATATATATATATATATATATATCACACACACACAAACATATACATACAATGAACTCTGTGAACCACATTCTCTATTGATTTCTGGCACTTTTTTTCCATGATGGCCATGGTTTAGTATAATGACTTTTGAAGATATCACCAATGGCATTTGCTGCAAACTATGAGGGTAAGAATCTACACAAATATGTAGTTATAAACACAAGTTATATATAAAATTTGAACAAAGCTTAACATTGTTAAAATTTAAGCGATTTACCCATATCCATCAATTATCAAAACAGGTTTCTCACTAGTGCTTTAGACATCTGATACATTTTGGTCATCCTCAAAAGTGAATGTTTCATGTGTTTGAAGGTTAAATCCTTGAATACTTTGTGGTGAAATACGAGGTGGACTAGGATCTAATGCTTCAAGAGATGGAGTACTAGAATTTAGTCCCACTAGTGGAGTAGAACCAACATGTGTAGTAGAGTCAATGTGTGGTCCAAAAGTAGTTGAACGAATGTTTGGTCCATGTCATGCAATAGGACCAACATGTGGTCTAACTGAAGGGGCTTCACCAAAATGACCTCTTGCTGAGAATCAGGAAGGAAGAGATATTTTGTATATTATTCTTATAAATTAGAAATATATCATGGATTAGACTAATGGTATTTCATATTTAAAGTGTGTCTGTTGTTTTTCTTATGTAAAGTATTTGTTTAATGCAGTTTTATATACATTTCAACTTGTTGAAAAATTCGAATACTCTTACTATATAATTATAATATTACAAAAACTAATAACAATTATTTATGCTTATATATTTCTATAATTTAAATATAAATTTTAATAAAATTAATTTTATTATAACATTTAATTTTTTTATTATAATAAAAAAGTGTTATTATTTCACAACAGAGAAGTTGTTGTATTCATATGTCATGTTTGTTATATACAAGAACGCTAGAATAATGTGTATATATTACTATTCTTTTGGATGAGACTAGTCTATTCATGATCCATTTGATTCAACCAATTGTTGAAACTAGAAGTATATATGTAAACCTAATACATGTAAAGCATTAAAGAAGTAATTAGCTAGCAGTAGTATTAATATTAACAATAATATTAATAATTTAAAGAAAATTATGGAATGATAATATCATGTTAGATAACACTTGATAAAGAAACAGAAGTACAAGTAGAAAGATAAATAAAATACGATGAGGGGTAAAACTTAGGACAATGTTTATAATATTTTGATATCTATATACAAATACTTAAAATCTGAATATAATTTTCAAAACAATTTAATATTATTCTCAAATTAAAATTGGACTTTTGTTGCAACAATTATGATGATATTCAATGAAAATGTTGTGAAATATTGTTCTAATAATACCCATCCTATCTATCTAAAATGAGTCCATGAACACCACAACCCAACACTATTACCATTCAATTGATTCACTACCAACCTCTCTCCACCATTACGTTATGCATAACCAACACACACTTTTACTCAGACTCCCCTCATTGTCTTCTCACTCTCTCACCACCATTCTTCACCCCACAACAAAGACAAAGCTCAACAGATTTCTTCAGAATCTGTTACGTTTGAACTAAACAATTTCTTTCTCTTCTAATTTTATTAGAAATCTACAGTCTGTTGTAGAATAAATATTAAATTTTCTTGGCCAAAAACGAATTGAGAACGTTATTTTCTACGACAACAGGGAAAAACTATTTTGCTGCTTATAGAATTACTTGAAGGTTTTGCAAGTTCAAATTTACTAAATTAGACTGAAAATATTACTTGGAGATTTTGCAAGCCACGTTCGTTTCCGCTCCAAAGAGGAAGATTTGGATCTTTAAACCTTATGTGTGAGGGATTACCGCCGCCTCTGGTGTTCTAAACCCTAAAAAAGAGAAACCCTTTTGAAATTGAAAAGAGGTCGGATACCCATTGATAACACCAAAAAGTAAAGTTCAAGCAAAATATAAAATGATTTATTTTAATATACTTTCCAATAGTGGGCAATTGGTCTAGTGGTATGATTCTCGCTTTGGGTGATAGAGGTGTCGCCTTCGATTCCAGGTTTGCTCCTTAATGTTTTATGAATTTTACTTTTTATTTTTCAATAAAAAATAACTCAGCATCATATAAAAAAAGAAAATGCTACCCATCACATCACAATTCACAATTTCAAAAGTAACAGCCCAAAAAGAATGATACTAAATAATGGTATACTTTTATTTTTATTATTATGATTATTAGTAGTAGTAGTAGTATTATTATTGTTATTATTTATTGTTACTATTATTATTATAATTACTATGATTCCGTGACGGATTCTATGACCGATTCTGTGATCGAATATGTGACCAATTCTGTAACCAATTCTGTGACTGAAGCTGTGACCGATTATGATTATTATTATTATTATTATTATTATTATTATTATTATTAGTAGTAGTAGTAGTAGTAGTATTAGTATTGTTATTATTTATTTTTACTATTATTATTATTATTGTTATTATTGTTGTTGTTGTTATTGTTGTTATTGTTATTATTATTATTAGTATTAGTATTGTTATTATTTATTATTACTATTATTATTATTATTATTATTATTGTTATTATTATTATTATTATTATTATTATTAGTATTAGTATTGTTATTATTTATTATTACTATTATTATTATTATTATTATTATTGTTATTGTTATTATTATTATTATCTTCAGTGACCGAATTAGTGATCGAATATTTCGGTCACTTATAGTGATTAAAAAAATCAGTCACTGAATTGGTCACTATCTGTGACCAAAATTTTTTGCCACTGATTTCAGTCACTATTCAACAGTTTTCTAGTAATGTCAATGAATTGAAGTAACACCAAAAAATTTTATTGTAAATTTTTAATTAATTACACACCTCAATCAATCAGGTTAATATGCAAGACAATGAATGTGAATTTCTCAAATTTGCACTGGAAGAGAAACAATCATTTGAAATATATATTTAATCAATCTAATTTTTGAGAATGAACACGAATTTAACAAAATTAATCAAATTTTGTGAAATACAGTTTATACAATTCAAGAACCAATAGAAATTAGGTAGATTCAACTGAACCGTTTAATGAACACAGTAAGCATAATTTCCAGAATTAATACATAATATACAGTATGTTGAATACTAAAAATTAAATCGATTTATTTCGAGAATAATTTATTTGTTTTTACACAAAAGATAGAATTATGAAGTATATCAATTCGCCAATTCAAAATTAAAGAAAGAGAGAGAGACCAAACACACAAGATTTATACTAGTTCACCATTCCTCAAGGGTTACATCGAGTGTTTCTTGCTAACAAACAAACAAAATTCCACTAATCACACTCACTTGCACAACTTATATAATTAAGATACTTTCTTGCACCTTGCAAGAAACTCAACTATGTTGTTATCTTCTACCTTGCACTCTGCAATACTAGATACACATCATACACACACACACATTAACTCGCTATAATCCTCTATAGCAATACAAACAATCACTCAATTGAACAAATTTTGTAAAACTAAGAAGTATCTACAAGCAATTTGAGACAAACAAATTCAAACTGATTTGCAGAACCCTTCCCCGTGTGATGAAGAAGATGTGTATAGTGCAGACTTTCAAACCCAGTAAAATCCACCCCAAGAACGCATTCTTGATCAAAGATTCCCTTTGAAAGTCAATCTTGATTTTCTTCTTGAAAAATTCAAATCAATTTTCTCTCTTTTTTCTATATATCTTAGTATCAATAGGTGTATATAACACTGTTACAATTTGTTTTTAAAACAGATTTAGAAAATAGTTATATGTTGACCTATTAACAAGTACAAATCAATCGATTTAAAATTTGTAAAATCATTTTGTTTTCTTATTGATATAAGTTAATAATAATATTAATATCATAAATAATAATATTAATACTATTAATGATAATATTAGTAATAATATTCATTATGATAATATTAATAATAATACTAAAATAATAATAATAATATTAATAAATATAATATCAAAAATAATATTAATAATAATATTAATAATATTAATATTACTCTTATTAACAACATTAATATTAATATTAAAATAATAATATTATTAATAATAATATTATTAATAATAATATTAATAATAATAATATTATTATTATTATTATTATTATTATTTGCTTAACTCCGTCAACATCCTTGGATGCTTTTTCAAAAATGTCCTACAATCTTTAACTAGGTTGAGGTATAAGTAAATACACCAACAATCTTCTCAAAGATTGACTCATCAACAACTCAATACAACATATACAAAGTTGTATTATTTTTTTATCATGTTTCTTTAAATATTTTGTTTTGGGTCACCGAATATCTCATAGTATTTATTTGGTTCTTCAAAATCTTATTGGACCTTCTCTAAGTATCTTGAGATCAAAGAAAAACTTTCGTTTAGATGATTCAATTGTTGTAGTTTGTTATCTTTGTTAGTCTGCCCTATTTTCTTATAAAAATAAAGAATACAATATATAGTCTCACTATAAACTCTTCGAATTCATTGGTTTATTAATACCATAAATCTTATAATTAACATTAAAAAATAGAATATTCTTAATAAACTGAAAGACACTTTCCTTAACCTTAACAACCTTAACAAACTCATGAATTTTTAATTTAATGCTTAACATAATATGCTTGACTTCTCTATTATTGAACTTATTAACAGCAGCTGGAGGAAAGAAACGATCATGCTTTAGCTTGTCTCTTTGGCTTGAGGAGATAGAACAGGCCTTCTGTCAAAGCAGCTTTGGAAGTCAAAGAAGCTCCCAGCAGGTTTAGTGCCTAATCATACGTAGATAATGTAAGTCATTTTCTAGTATATTAGAGGTGGAAATTAAAAACACTGAACAGAGTTCTCCAGAATCAATCACTGGACCAAAATTAATTTTAATGAAACTCATTGAAATCACAAAATAAAATTAGCCGAAAGAAGGAAGTGCTACCTCTGTCTCCTGAATTCTCAGCTCATGATCCTCCAAGTCATCAAATAGAACATTAAGCTTTTGCAGAAATGATATACTGGAAGTGTTTGCCAACGGTGTTACTCGGAGATCATTCCACACAACAAATAGTGATGGTCTCCTCACAAAGCCCAAAGCTGACTCTTTTGTGCCACCAGAAGATCTTGGATCAAAATGTTTCATGGCCCCTGGATGTTGTATCAGGCTATGGTCCTTTGAAATCACTCCATCCCCAATGGCATAGCATATATTGTTTTTTATCACTCCTGTGCCATACCAGTAGCAAGGAGTGTGGTCTTCACAAACTTTTGTTGGCTGCCTCTTAAAACCAAATTGAGGAGCCACCCTGAGGTTCAGCAAAGGAGTGCCTGAAGGATTTGTGAACCATAATGGATTGAGATCCTTCACACTTTTGTGCAAGTTATTCATACATCCCAGAGAACAGTTTTCATCCAATAGCTTTAGAACAGATCCAAGTGGTGTTGTGAGGAAACTGAATAGATAATCAACAAAATCTCCCTCAGCTTCAGCATACAGTATTGTTTTCTTTGATTTTCTCACTGTTACCTTTAGGTTTATACTGGAATTGTAATTCATCCAGCCTTGATTTTCTGGTCTAACTATTCGTGAGAAAGTGCACACTCGCATAGATCCTCCATTTCCTAAGAATACGTCGCTAAGAGGAGAATTGGAGGTCAATGCTTGCTTTAGCAAGTCCAAAATCTTAAAAAAGAAAAAACACATGTATGAGGATAATATTCATCAAATAATAAACCTTCATGAACTATATTCATCAAATAACAACTTTTTATATAAAGTGCATGTGAGATGATGTTGCGAGTAGTGTGCAGAGAAATAATTATTGACCGAAAAATCAAATGGTTTGAGATTATAACAATCTTATAATTTGTTGTGCTTAGTTCCCTATTTATTATATCCTTAATCATTGATAGAATAAGTATCCCTCAGCTATTTCATACTATTTATTAACTCTGATTTTGCAGATATTTTCCCAGCACGAGTTTACTAGCCAATTAAGGAACATAAAGAAAGATAATCAGATTTAAAGTGCAGACATAAAATAGAGAAATGCAGGTTCTAAAACGGATCTTGAGTAACATGAAATTTTTCTCACAATGTTCATCTCATTCCAGTTACCATGTTCTAAATTCTAATTAACTAATATATGTGCAAAATTGAAAATTTATTAGCAAACTTTCATGTGTTAGTCTCATACCAAACGAATTTTTATGCCATATTACCTCCTTTACGCCAACATTAAGGTACTTCTTTGTCAGCTTGTGGAAGTTTTTGTAGCCAAGTTGGACAAGTTCGTGGACAGTGTTACCAGGAGAGCTTTGTATCACCTTTAAATCATCAAAGATCAAGTACATGGTTTTCCCCTTAACGAAAACACCATCTTCATTAGTTCCTTCATTAGAATCTCCATGCAGCTTCATTTCTTTGTCCATCAACTTCCCACAGTAGCAGGTAGCCTCAGCAAAAGTACTCAAGAACCAATCACCACCCTTTCTACACCTGTTTCTACACATGAAGTACTTCATAGGCTTTGTATCATCCAACTTCAGCTTCAGTTTCTGGCAAAGTGCTTCACAAGGGTTGCGTGGACAAAGCAACATTTTCTTGCAAATATGGTTCCAGAAAACATCATCACCAGAATTTTCCAAGCTTTGGTACAAATTGTTTATGCAACCAATCTCTTCTTCTTCATCGTACTCTTGCCTCTTCGACACAAGCCTTATGATAGTTCCCAGTGGAAGGGTGAGAAAACTGAATAAAATGTCTACCAAGTCTCCACTTGCTTCAGCAACAACCACACGGTTTCTTTCCTTGTCCACCAAAAGCGTCAAAGGGAGCTTTGGTTCTTGCTTGGAAGCCATGCAAAATAACATGAAAAATCAAACGAAGTTAGGGAATAAATAAATAGGTTTAGTAGAGTGTGGTGATTTCTCTTTTCGATGTTATTTTTGGAATTGCCATGTGATGCATAGTGAGTTATTAATGGTGTTGGGTTCAACAGTGCAATGATGAGAAGAAGGAAACAAGGGCGAAGTTTCGTTTGTTAGCCAGCAATAAAAAGACAATTCACTGTTTTTGGTTTTTTGTGACAAGAAAGAATGAAGGACTCAACTTTTTGCTTAAAACTTGAAATGGTGAGCTTCATGTAACTTTCGTATTTTTGTTTCTACTGACGAGGTAAATGAAGTGACTGAATGGATTTGAATAGCAGTTGGTTAATTAACTTTAGGGCATAAAAGAAGTGTATGGAAGTGAAGTGACTGTCGTTCTAGGCAACATATTTGGTAACGTTTTATTAATTCTGATTTACATGTAAATCTTAAATTAAAAATTAAGTTATATTCTTTAACATCTTTCTATACAGAACGAATTCAGAAATTTCTATCTTGTGATGAAGCCTTAGATAAAATTAAAATTTAAATCCTCCTACAAATGGGAATTGCATTTCTCCTTTCCAGAAATGAAATTAGATAGTTAATTAAACGAAAATTTAAGAATACGAATAGAGTCGGCTAAACTCATTCTAAGCCCATACAAGGTAATTAGAATCAGTCTGAACTCATTTTAAGAGAGACGTTAGTTAGAGTATCAACATGACACAAAAGAAAAAGTTTTTAATTAACTAAAAACAAACTTTTTTACAGATGTATTTTTTTTATTATTTTTACAGTTTGCAACGACTAGATCGACATATAGTAAATTTTTTATTTATTATTTTTTATAGGTGTGTTAGCCAAGCTAGTACAAAATAAGTATTTTTATTTAGTATTTTTTTAAATGCGTCAGCGAAGTCGCCAAATAATTAAGTATTATTTCTCTTACCACCTAACTTATTTAATTTTTAAAGAAAAAAAAGTTAAAATAAAAAAAGATTTAACTGAAAAAAAAAACACGATTTGATGGTATGTATGTTAAAATTCAATTGAAAAAAAATTTAAGTATTTTATATAAAGCCTTAAATGATAGAAAAAGTATTAGAGCAACTAATTTTATTTGAAACATGTTAATTTAACTATGTCAAACTTTTCTTTATTTGGAATTTAAATAAAACAAAGAATTGAAATAAAAATTATCAGTAATTTGGAATTAAAATAAAACATAAAGATTTGATCACTTTGGTGATTACAGATGTATCATACAATTGATTCTAATGGAAATAAAAATAATCATTAATTTAGAATTAACCAAAACATAAAGATTTGATCACTTTAATTATAAATATATAATATGATTAATCCCGAAAATTAATTAATTTATAAATTAATTTTCATCAACACCGTATAAATATCACATAAAATTTTTCTTTCTACGCATATAAGGATACCTACCCCGATTCCAATTGAGTGTTATATGAAAAACAAGTTTAGGCCGAGTTCAAGAGGAGAGGGGGGTGGAAGTGAATTAAACTCTCAAAAATTTTCGCAAAAGATGGAAAGTATTCAAGATTGAATGAAAGTTCTTTATTGAAACTACTGGAAAATTATATTGAGAAGTGCACAACAAATTATCAATAAATTCCATATCAGAATCAATCAACTGAAACAATACACAAAACTGGAAAATAGTAAGGAACAGTTTGCTGAAACACAGTGATATTCAATAGAATTCAATGCACAAACTTAAAACAATTCAGTAACGATCAAATCACTGCCAGAACCAATAAGCAGTATAAGCAATTGATTGACAATGGGGTTCAAATCAATTCAGTCAATTACTAGTAAAAACACTAGAAACAGAAGCGGAAGCAATTAGTTGATTATGAAAAATATTTCAGAATTACATAGAAACAGTCAAACGAACAGTATTCACAGTAAATTGTAGATCAGTCACACAGTAAGACAATTCAGATTAATAAACAAAACTAGAAATAACAATTGAATCAAGAAGATAGGTTTCCACAAACTCAATCAATTAACCAGCAAGTCCAGTTAATAGAGAACAGTTCAATATACACAAGAACAATCACAATCAATTTTCCAGAAACAATAACAGTTCTAGAAAACCACAAGGTATTACAATCAGAAACAACAAATGATTACGTGTGATGAACAATTAATTGAGAGATAAACAACATATATAACAAAGCATTCAAGAAGAGAGAAAGAGAGATCAAGAACACAAAGATTTATACTCGTTCACCCTTCCTCAAGGGCTACATCTAGTCCTTTGCTAACCAGCAAAGAATTCCACTAACAAAGATGTCAAAGATCAGTTTACAGTAATACAAACTCCTTGCAACCCGCAAGAAACCACTACTCCCAACAACAAACAACCCACTGCACCCCACAGTAGTTGTCCAAACAATGCAGGACCCACTGCACTAAACCAGTTACAAATACAAACCCCTATGTAATTTGTAAGCACACACTCACAATAGAATGATTATCAAGAATAATACAAATACAACACTAGTTCTACTCAAAAGATTACAAATTGAATTAAGAACAGAGTATAACACTTAGCTCTGGTGCAAAACCAATGTTTGCGCACAAGCTCACTCAAAACAAGACTCCAAGATTAATGTTCTTGAGGTTGTTCTTGATGAAAATCAATTGTCGAAAGTTCTCAAGGTTTAAGCACGTTTTTCTCTTTTAGAAAATCACAAGTGTACGCTCAAATTTCTTAGATTCTAATCAAAACAAGTTAAAACTAGATTTTAATTCTATTAAAAATTCAATCGATTGTATCAATCGTTCAATCGATTGATTTTTCTGTGTCTTAGAAAATCTAGTAAGTTGTATTCTGAAAAAAAGTTTACTGATTTACTCTTTAAAAACTGTTTTTCAAAATTTGAAAACCTTATTTGTTAAGCAAAATAAATTTTGGAGCTTCCTTTGAGTGATATCCATGCAACTCATGGTTTTAAACCAAAACCACACTCTCACACACACCCAACCTAAGTCCTAGATAAAAACTCCATCAAGCTCCATGATGGTTTCAAAGAATCCACGTTGCAAGCTTTGATCCATGTAGACTTCATCATATTATTGGCTTCATTAAATCACTTAGCAAGACTTGATGCTAACAATCTCCACCAATTTGATGAAAGCAAACAAGTGTGTGTTGAGTTGCATTAAATCTGACCTGCACAAATTGCACTCTAAAATAGTTGATTAAAAATTTGTAATCTCAACAGGTTCAGAAAAATTAAACTGATTGAACTGAAATAGATAATTATTTTTCCTCATGTTTTCAAACTAGTCCAGATCATTATACTCTGGAAATATGTGACTGTTCCCCCATACTTTGTTATTCCTTCAAAGTATACAAAAAAAAAAAACATTAAAACTGTATTAGAACACAAACACATAATCCCCTTTCGTTCCATTTATCCAGATCACAATACATGTAGATCAGAGTTACAAGCATCCATAATACAATTCAAACTAACTTAAACATGATTAAACTAAATTCAACCAACAAGAACCATCAGTAGAAAACCATCAGCAGAGCTTGATATACCAGCAGTTACAACAGTAGCAGAAATAAAACAACAAGATAAAAACATCATAAAGACAACACACACAACATCATAAAGAAGCACACCCTATCATCCTAGTGCAATAAGACACAAGACACCATACTTCTCCCCCTTTGCATTCATCAAATGGAAAGAAGGGACCAAATATGATATGCATGAACAGACTTAATCCTCTGGCCCATAGAACATTTGACCAATCTTGTATTGCACATCTTCAACAATGTCTTCTTTGTTATGAAATCTTGTCTCACAATATTAATGGTGGCTTCTACTATCATTGATGAGTCATTATTTTTCCTTATTTACTTGTCTTTATGTACTTATTTTTATTAGTGATTTGTGATTAACTGCCTATTATTTTCTCTATTTCACTGTTTGAGCTTTTACCGAAAATTTGTAATTTTATTTAATTTGGATTTTCTTAGCTAATTTTATTATTATTTTTAGGACAGCTTTGGAATTTTATTGTGCTTGGAAATTAATTCTAGAATTAAAGAGGACTTGTCACATTATCAATTTTTATTTTTAGATTTTATTTTCAGTTTTTATTCGTTGGACCATAATTGAATAAATTTGGGCCCATTAGGTTTAGTGTTGAGGATTTATTTAAGTATAACCGCCTGTTACAGGGAGGAGGCGAACAGAGAAGCGAATAATTCTTTATTCTCTACTTTTGGGATTCAATTTGTTTTCTCTTTCTGAAAAAACTGGTTTTGTATTTATTTTCTTTTCTCTACAATTATGTTTTATTTTTGTTTCAATTCAATTCCATTTTTTATTTTAATTTAATTTTGTTTTCTATTTTAATTCCATTTTGCATTTAATTTTCATTTGCTTTATTTGAATTTAATGGAAGGCTAATTTATAAGGTTATCCTTTTGATTCAGATTGCAATGAAGCTTTGAGATTGTTATTGTGTTATTTTGTTCTCTTCGTCTCTTAACTCTTCATCATTTTATTTATGTGCTTAATTTTTTTACTGGTTCACGCTTAATATTTCAGTTAATATGAAATTTGTGTCTTTGTTCATGCTTAATGGAGTGAGTTACGAGTTATTGGGATGGAATGAATGATGTATGTGAATGCTTAATTTGCATAAGGAAAACTTGTGTTAATTATCGTTTAGTTAATTGATTCGGGTTAGAATTAGGGTTCAATAAGTTGAGCATGAATGTCTGCATCCTGTGATAAGCGGACTGCAATCTAATCAAGAGGGTAATTTAATTTAGTTAAGGAAATCTAATTCGGTTGTTGGTTTTTATTTTATTAAATATTTCATGAAATCCCCCCTCCCTTTTTTCTCTTCGTGTGTTTAATTCTCTGACAGGAACTAGGTCCTTGGGAGATGACCTAGGAGTCACTTCCTAGTACTGCATTTAACTGCAATTATTTGACCAGATACGACTTCGATCAATCATCATGCATAGTGTGTAACTGATTCATCACCCTTTCTTCAAGCCTTGCAAAATAATTTTCAGTACAAACTGGGGGAATGCTTGACATATGTTCATCAAAACCTCCTTCAGCATCAGCAACAACTAGAGTAGTGCTTGTACCAGCTCCTTCACCTGCTTCCTCTTGTTGTTGATCAAGGCCATCTCTATCAACTTTGCACGTCCAGTAGTCTTCATTAACCTTCCTCAATCCTATTTTGTTCAAGGTTACAGCGATGATTTCATTTTGTGCCTTCACAGTCTCAACAACTTCGCCCTCAACATCTATCTCAAAGTACTCAATAAAGCTGAAGATAAGGACTACATATGGAATTCAATATTCTGGTTTCCTCCTTTTCTTGATAATGTGTTCCTTGATGACGCTCACCCAATTCACTTTTATTTTCCCCATCAAGCAATACATCAGCATAAGGTCTTCTTTAGTTAAGACAACATAGTTAAACCCTCTAAGGGTTACCAACCAAATGACAATAAATGCCAAGATGCGAGGAGTTACAACAAGTCCTCCAACAAAATAGCTCCTTGATTCAGTGTTGAGATTTCTTAGGCATGACTGAAAGAATTGAACTTTGTTGAAATCTTCCAAAGTAGTTGTGTTTCCTCTACCAACTGTAATGCTAGCGTTCTTTAATCCAACAACGGCCAACCAGACTTCATCGTTGATGACAATGTCAACTCGCTTAACTTGGGAGTAAATAGTGTCTTCATCATACCACATATTTGTAAGAAATACATTCACCAAATCTGGGTAGATGTTCCTAGATAACTTGACAAACTTCTCAAGTCTTTGAAATTTCAGAGCCTCCTTTACTTCATCTAATTTCTCTTCCTTAAGCCACAACATTCTAATGAACTTTGGAGCAATTATAGCCTTCCTACTATGCTCTCGGGGGTACTCCTCCATGCTCTCTTGGTTCCCAGCGAACCACCTTTCCAGATAACCAGCCTCATTAGTGTCACTAGGTTCTGCCACCTTTACACAAGCTCTCTTAATTCACTTTCGTGGAGTGGATGAAGAGGCCATGAGTGAAGGTGATTTTCTGATAAAAATACTTACACCCAATTTCGTCAGATGGAAAAAATTTTATTTCAAAGAAATTTCTAATCATCTAAAAAAAAGAGAAGGAGGAACAAGAGGCTTGAAAAATGGGATTTTTATCTTTTAGTTGCTTGTTCAGATTTATTTCTCTCTTATTTTCAAAATTCAATAATAATTTAGTCTATCTTCTTATTCTGCTTTAATAAAGATAAATAAAAAAACATGTTTTAAATTTTCGTTCTCAGAGTTATTTAAAAAAAAAAAGAGAAGAAAAGAAAGTTATAATAAAAAGTAAGTAGTTTTTTTCTTTTTTATTTGACTTGCTTCTGCTTTAATGTATCCATTTCCAAAGAAATTACGTAAACAAAAATATAAGGATTATAAGGATGATAAGGGACGTTGCATGCTTTCAAAAAGGCGGTGGGACCCACTGTAAAATTGTAGGGAAAATTTTGCGTTTTGCTTCCATTACCCTGCTACGGAGGTACAAAGGAGAATTTGTAAAAAAGATGTTTTGTCCTCTAGAAAAAGCTACTTTGGTTCCCTCTGGGCACAAAAAAAATTGGGAGGCAATATTCCTTTTGTTGATTACACATTCTCTCACACTGGGCTCTCATTTTTATCTAAGGGAGAGCTCTCGTCGGCTAGGGTCTTTCCAAGATACTCTTAAGGAAAGAACACAACAATCGGGAAGAAGGCAAGAAGAGCTTGTGAAATAACAAAGTAAGGAGTAACAAGGTACTCGAGAGGTATGATTTTAATGAAGGTTACGTTTTAGTTAACTTGCTTTGCTGCTTCATTTTGATTTTTGTGTAAGCATGCATTTGCAGTTTCATTTCTTGTTCATTTCTTGTTCATCTGCTGTCATAATGATTGCCAAAAAAGAGACAAAGTTCTATTCTTTTGCCATGCTGAAGTTTCTTGCTCACACTCTTGTCTTATTTTTACCATCCACACATATTTGTTATGCACATGGAAACCGCATATCCTCGTCCCAATCCATGCACCTCACTACTGCCACTCCTTCACGCCACCTTCCTCCTAAACCTTCACCAGCAACCTCAATATCAGAAACTAACAATAATGCCTCAACCCTTCCCACTACACACCTCTATCACTGTCCCACCAAGCAGCCTCTCGTCTAAGCCAACACCCATGCACCAAGCAACCTCCATCTCTCCTCGCTAGCCCCAACGGCGTTCCCACGGCTTCCTTATCACCTCTAACACGACCATCAACCCTTGCCATGCCTTTGCCACCACGAGCCGCTGCCAGAACCATGCCACAGATCTCCCCTGCCCTTCCACTATGCCACCATGTCTCGCCACATAGCCACCAAGAACCAAAAACCTACGTTACCTTCGTTATAGCTTCTCACCTATCCCAAACAACCATCGCCAAACACCTCGCGTCACCCTCTTCCTCACGTCACCCTCTTCCTCACGCCACACTCTTCCGAGGCTGCCGCCTCAGCTTCACAACCACCCTCTTCTCTCTCCCCCCCATTGCACCTCCAAGTCAACATAGCAACAACCCCACCGAACAACCAAAATAAGCCCTAACCACCGAACTTCGCTGCTCCCCCCTCCACGGATCCAGCGGCCGCTGACGGTACCATCACAGTCGTCAACCTTCTGCCTTAATGCCTTCCCGCGGACCCCCTTTCTTGCGGCAGTGGAGGGTAATCACCATTAAACAACCACCATAAGCGACGCACCGAACTCGCTCCTGCGCCTTCCAACGTATGCCCTTCCACGCGCCGCCGGAAACCATCGTGTCCAACCCTTGCCATTTTCTTCCATCATTCCCTCTCTCTCGCTCATTGGGCACGAGGGTACACACCATGCACCACTTCCCTCCAAACCACACTGCTATCATCAAACACTTGAAATGAAAATGCATTTAACCTAATCCCCTTCACCGTTCCCACCGATTCCTCCTCCACCAAAGCCGTCGCCGGGAACCACCACCATGACCTCTCCCCTCACTGTCACCGTCGAGAAGGGTCACCCCAAACACCCACAGTTATGCTTTCCCTTCGCTTCCCTTCTTCCTCCTTCTTCTCATTCTCATTTCTCCTTCCGCTGACGCTGCCGCCTTCGCGCCACCGTCGTCGGCGACGTTCATCGTCGCTACCCGTCGTCGGCGACGTTCATCGTCGCTACCCGTCGTCGTCGCCACTACCTTTGCCAGCAGTGCCCTCCCCTGCCTCAAAATCGAACCTGCATCGACCCCACAGCGCCTCGTGTGCGCCCCAAACCCTAATGGGGTTTTGGTTAGTGGGGTTGCTCTGTACCCCTTATGTTTGGACCTGCACCAACAACTCCTCTGAATCCCCAAAAAGCTCTTAACCCTAATTGGATTTCTGATTAGTGGGCTTACTTCCTGTACCACCCTAATTAGGATTTGCACCCGTAACTCCCTAAATTGTTCCTAACTTTATTTTAAATATTTTACTTAAAAAAAAAGGGGTTTAAGAGTTTAACATTGGGCTATTTCTTTTAAAAGTCTATTTTTCATATTCATATATAAGGATAGATGTATTAAATAAAACTTTCGATTAATTTCTTAATTGACCACTCGCTTCATATGGAAATTAATTCGAAAAGCTTTAATTTTATTTAGAATATCAAAGGGCCATATATGTCAAGCGATATCCAAAATGAAATTTAATTTTCGAAAACACCAATTTTTCTTTGAAAAAAATATAAAAATCTCAAAATTAAAAATATCAAATTCTCAAACAAACAATTTTCAAACCATAGAACTACATAACCCTGATTCTCCATCCCTGATGGAGATACGTAGGAGCGAGGTTAAACCTTATCAGGCTCCTTCCAAAATAAAAAATATTTTGTTTGTTTTTATTTCTATTTTTTGTGAAGAATAAACATTCCAAAAATTACACTCATTTTATTTTATTCAATTAAAGGTACCGTCTTAGGACACGTGTTGTGGGGGGCTCATACCTTCCCCACACGTAATCGACTTCCGGACCCGCAATCTGGTTTTCGTAAATTAGCCTTATCCGTGTTTTTCTTTAGTTTTCCATAGTTTTCCTTAAAAACTACAGTGGTGACTCTTTTTTTCTAAAATTTTCAAAAATCAAAATAATAAATTATTTATTTTCTTTTCGGATCGTCGTCCCCGTCGTGATCCTGGTTGCGACAGAAAGGATTTTGTTCTATGGAGCACATAACACTAAGAATGCATTCAAGGTGTATTTGTGTGTGTTTGAATGCATGGAAGATGTAGTATATAAACACACTAAAACGCAATAAGGATCACGAGCATGCCAAGAATTGATTGATAAAACAGACATAACTTGTCAGTTAGGATTCTATAAGCAATGAACTGGTTCAGAGATTACTTAGCTTGCAACTTTTGACTCGTTGACTACCAATAAGCTAATGACATGTTGTATTGTGTTAGTTGTCACCCCTCACATGCATTCTCCATACGCTGGACACCTCAGCTTATTCAAATCTTCTACTTTGACCAAATAATCTACTATAGTGCCATTGCCTTCCCAATATCACAGTCTTGCACATATTATCTTATTGTTCAGAATTGATTCTCCACTATTGTTCAGTCCAGCTCGCATTAATAATTTGAGCAGAGATGAATCAGTTTCAAAATTGTTTTATCAATTACAGTGTAATGTAGTCATTGTTCAGTTAATTAAATATGTTGACTCAATTAGTCAATAACCAATTTGCTTAAACTAAACAATGACCAACAAATGCATAGGCTGATTTAATTAACATTTTTAAAATCAATTATGCCCAACTTATTTATGAGAAAATTAAATCTTTCTTTATTAAGGGGCTTAGGAAATAAATCGGCCAAGTGATTCTCAAAATTAACAAATTGAATTACGCAATCACCATTATTCACATGATCTCTTATGAAGTGGTGGCGTATTTCAATGTGTTTGGTTCTAGAATGCTATACTGGGTTCTTTGTTAAATTTATTGCACCAGGTATTGTCACAAAATAAGGGAATTTGAGAAAGACTTAGACCAAAATCACTTAGTTGTTGCATGATCCAGAGGCTTTCTGCACAACAACTTCCAACAGCTATGTATTCTACTTCAGCTGTTGATAAAGCTATACATGCTTGCTTCTTACAATGTCATGATATCAAACTTGATCCAAGAAGGCGACATGTTCCACTTGTACTCTTTCTATCAATTTTACATCCTGCAAAATTTGAGTCAGAGTAACCAATTAAATTCAAGGATACATCACTAGGATAATAGACCAACATCTATAGTCCCTTTGAGATACTTTCATATTCTCTTAGCTGCCATGTAGTGTGACTCCTTAGGATTTGCTTGATATCTTGCGCAAAGACATACATTGAACATGATATTCGGTCTACTTGCAATGAGATAGAGAAGTGATCCTATGAGTCCTCTATGTTTAGTTTGATCAACATTAGCTCCTTTCTCATTAGTATCCAAGTAGCATCCAATAACAATAGGTGTAGCATCCTCCTTGCAATTTTCCATATCAAACTTCTTTAATAGCTCTCTGCAATATTTGGATTGACTAAGGAATCTACCATGCTGGAATTTTGTAATTTGCAATCCTAGAAAATAGTTGAGCTTTCCCATCACGGACATTTCAAACTCACCCTACATAGCTTTAACAAATTGCTCACACAAACTTTCATTAGTTGAACCAAATATAATGTCATTAACATAAACTTGAACAAGTATAATTTCATTGCATGCTTTCTTAATGAATAAAATCTTATCTGTTTTTCCTCTCTCATAGCCTTGAGAAAGAAGGAAATTACTTAACCTCTCATACCACTGTCGAGGTGTTTGCTTTAAACCATATAGTGCTTTCTTGAGTTTGTAAACATGATCTGGATACTTGTGGTCTTCAAATCCAAGGGGTTGACTCAAATAGACTTCTTCATCAATGTATCCATTAAGAAAAACACTCTTGACATCCATTTGGTGCAACTTAAATCCATTCATGCAAGTATATGCCAGTAGTAGCCTCACTACCTCCAATCTAGCCATGGGTATATAAGTTTCTCCAAATTCTATTTCCTTTTCTTGGTTGTAACCCTTTGCAACCAATCTAGCTTTATTCCTCACAATGACTCCTTGTTCATCCAACTTGTTCTTGAATATCCATTTGGTTCCAATCACATTCATCTGCTTAGATATGGGAACAAGTGTCCAAACTTTTTTCCTTGCGAATTGATTTAACTCTTCCTGCATTGCATTAATCCAGTTGTTGTCCTCTAGTACATCAGCAACAGATTTGGGTTCTACTTGTGATATAAAAGTCATATGCTCACAAAAATGATTCAAGGATTTTCTAGTTGATACCCCTTTATGAACTTGACCAATGATATTGTCCAATGAGAGATTTCTGGGCACTCTCCACTCTCTTGGCAGTGTAGAATTGATTATCTCTGTACCAGCTCCAAATTCAATCAATTGAATTTCTGGCAGTTGATTACCTTTCTCTAGTTTATTTTGCAGTCCAGTATCAACTAGTTGTCCAATAGGAACCTCATCATATGCATCTATCTTAATACTTTCCTTTAAACATCTCAAAGGGGGTCTTCTTCAAGATTGGTCTAATTAGCACCCTATTGAGAACATAGTAAGTTGTACTTATTGCATCAGCCCAGAAGTACTTTGGCAAATTGGTTTCATTCAAGCGTGTCCTTGCTAGTTCCTCCAAAGACCGATTCTTCCTCTCTACTACTCTATTCTATTGTGGAGTCCTTAGTGCTGAAAAGTTGTGCTTGATTCCAAATTTGCTACAAAATTTGTCAAATCTCTCATTCTGGAATTCTCTTCCATGATTTGAGATCTGACTTAATGGCAGAAATACCACAATTCTTTTCATTCTGGATAACTTTAGCAAATCTCTTAAAAGCATGATAGGCTTCATCCTTGGTGGCAATGAATAGAGTCCAAGTAAAGCGAGAATAATCATCTACTACCACAAGACCATAGTAATTACCTCCTAGGCTCATAGCTCTAGATGGACTAAACAAATCCATGTGAAGCAGCTCAAGAGGTTTAGATGTTGAAACCACATTTAACTATTTGAAAGAACTTTTAGTTTGTTTATCCTTTTGACATGCTTCACACAATCTGTCCCTTTCAAACTTGAGCTTAGTTAAGCCAACTACTAGATCTTTTTATGCAAGCCTATTGAGATGATGCATATTGTCAACACCCAATTTCGTCCGGGCAAATAAAATTATTCTAAAATATAAAACAATATAAAATAAAAATAAAAATGTGTGTTATTATTTAAATAAAAAAAGAAAAGAAAGGAGTTTTGATTCTATTCTATTTTATAAATAAAGTTAAAATAAAATTCGTAAAAAAGAAAAAAAAGTAAAGAAAATCAGTCTATTAAAAATTTGTTAAAAAATAAATAAAATTGTCATTAAAGTGTTGTCATGTCACATCCTCTCTTTTTGCT
>Ga0209489_106200_pt1 | contig 19539 bp, 7 predicted proteins | sample SiratrowhiteBW_FD_187527 | JGI IMG/M metagenome (GOLD analysis project Ga0209489, IMG submission 187527) | Root nodule microbial communities of legume samples collected from California, USA - Siratro white BW (SPAdes) (version 2) | ecosystem: Host-associated > Plants > Roots > Nodule | place: USA...
TATATATATATATATATATATATATATATTATTTTTTTTTTTTTATATATATATATATATATATATATATATATATATATTTTGAAACTGTAATACATTATTTTTTCGTAAAATTCATAAGAATGATTATTTATAAATTTGATTTAAAATAAATTGCAACTAAAATAATAAAATAAAGAAAAAAAATGAAACAATAAATATACAAGTAGTGATTATTAGTGTTAAGTAAAATATTAAAAGAAATGTAACTAAAAACTTAATGAAATTATTACTTATTTTTATCTAAATAGTATGGATAAAGTCCAATACTAATAAAAAAACTAAAATGAGTATTTCTTTTCATAATAGTCATGAATAAATAATAAAAACAATGTTAGATTTGGGGTCCATGTTCATTTAATGTTTTTATATTAGCCATATTGATTCAATGTGGCAATAGTGATTTATTGAAGTTAAAAGGCTTACACTATATTGGTGGGGTCCATGTATTCACCTAGATGGCACTTAGGATAAAAAAAACGGCAATGGTAACGGGGTTATTTGGGAACTGCTGCGGCAGTTCATCCACGGTATGCTAGTGGTGACGGGGTATTTGGGAGGTGTTGCGGAAGTTCACCGGCAGCGTAAAGGTTTGTCATACTGTATTGTTGGAATGGTAAATTAGTAAGAATATTTTTCTTTTATTTAAGTTATGTATGGTTAGGTTTTTCTGAGTTTGATTGTGGCGCGACCATGGTTTGCTTGGTACTTTGGTTTCGGGTTCTAACGTAGTTTGATAATTTCACATTAAAAACAACATGCAAAGTGCAACAATTAAAATAGAATATTTTTATCGATACATAACATCAGCTAAAATATTACATTTTTATCAATACAAGATAAACAGGATATGACACCATAAAGCAGGTATATACATCTAAATATAAAAGGTAGATAATTTGTAACTATGAAATATTCGTTGAAACACTAATAAGGACCTTTTCCTTCTGCTCTCAATGCCTCTAAACACACAATAATCTTTTAAGAATTTTTGTGTCTATTTGTTTATGTATGTTTTTCGTGTGTGACTCTTGTTTACTATATATATTTCCAGGGATACTCTTCAGCTTTCTTTTTTAATTCAAATTTAAACCTATTAATTTCTAATTATTCTCGCTTAATTATAATTCCTGAAACTACCAATTGACTACTAAATACCAAGGACGGACGAACCTGGATTGAAGAATAAATAGAATTATACTGTTGTTGCTGTTGCTACTGCTATCATAAGTACGTATAATCAAATCCAAGAATTATGGGATATGAATGGAAACAAAGAATAAATCGAAATATTTGAGGTAATGTAACTGCTAATAGGCTGAAATATTTATTTTTAAATTCATTTTTTATTATTTTTATTGGAAGCCACCTAAATAAATAAAAACAATAGAAATAGATATTTAAATTTTTAATTATTCTAATATTATTAGTTCTTAATATATATTTTTATCTAGAAAATAAAATAAACCAGCTAATGTAAAAATCTCTAATTACTATTTTGTAAAATAAAAGAGCATAATAGTCCAAAAAGGAAAATGCATAAATTGCTACAAAAATAATCAACATTTATTTGAGAGAAATTGAAAAAAAAAATCATTACTAAGCTATCAAGTAGCAGTGATGAGCTCAACTGTTCAAATTTCTAACATTTCTATTATTTTTTTAATAATTTTCGTGTAATTAATGGACTTTAGAGGGGACAAGTAAAGAAAAGAAATATGTCAACACTTCAATGGAGAGGGGTATAAGTAGACATTTATTTTCATGTATCTGACAACCCCTTAATGACTAGTTTCTACAAATAGCATTTTATTTTCCATCAAACTAGATCACAACCTTTTTATTTTTATTTTTCTAAATGAACAATTAAATCAATGTATTTTTTGACTAAACCTTTAAGGGATTGGACTTCATTTAACCTTTTTTCTTTTCTCACATTTTTTATTATTTTTTTCCTTTTCTGCAATTTATTTTCAAAATGGAACCAATTTTTTTTTCATAAAAATAGAATGAGTCTAAAACATTTTTTAATTTTTAATTTTTATATTAAATAATACAGTAACATATTTTATCTTTCTAAAATATTTAAAAATAAAATAAAAGAATATAATTCAACTCTAATTTTTCTTTTTTTTCTTTAAGAAATAATTTTATTCGTCCGGACGAAATTTGATGTTGACAGCTGCCCCTCTTTACTTAACTTTTACTAGATAATATGAAAATCAAGATTTTTGCATTATCACAGTAAAAGATAGGTAAAGATAAAAATACTAATTTCGTTCGGTGTGGAAATAAATGTATACAAAAGTTAAGACCTTGCATTGCAGGGGATCAACAAACCAAAGAATAACGGGAGATTTGACATATAGCCTTTTCTCCAAGTAGATGAAAATTTAAGATGAAGATATGACGTAGAGCCCATTCTTCAAAGCTGTTGAAAATTTAAAATGAAGATACGACATAGAGCCCATTCTTCAAAGTTGCTGAACATTTAAAATGAAGATACGACGTAGAGCCCATTTTTCAAAACTGTTGAAAATTTAGATGCGACGTAGACCCATTCTTCAAAAGTGTTGAAAATTTAGAATAAAGATACATTGTAGAGCCCATTCTTCAAAGCTGTTGAAAATTTAAAATGAAGATACAACGTATAGCCTATTCTTCAAACTGTTGAAAATTTAAAATGAAGATATGACATAGAGCCCATTCTTTAAAACTGTTGAACATTTAGAATGAAGATACGACGTAGAGTCCATTCTTCAAAACGGTTGAAAACTTCAAAATGAAGATACGAAGTAGAGCCCATTGTTCAAAACTGTTAAAAATTTAAAAATGAAGATATAACGTAGAGCCCATTCTTCAAAACTGTTGAAAATTTAAAAATGAAAATACGACGTAGAGCCCATTTTTTAAAACTGTTAAAAATTTAAAAATGAAGATACGACGTAAAGCCCATTCTTTAAAACTGTTGAGAATTAAAATAAAGATACGACGTAGACCCCATTCTTCAATAAATGTAATTTGAACATGAGTCTGGTTTGATTGGAATTTTGATGAAAATGCTTGAATGTATGCATGACATTTGAATTTTTAATCTTTTTTGAATGTCGAATGAAACTTTGAGTTTCTGAACACATGTTTGGACGTTTGAAAATTCGAGTTGAATACATGTATGAATGTATGAATACATGTAAATTTGATTTTTTAAATGCATGTATGAATGCACAACGATTTGATTTTGTTTTCTCCTTGTTGAATTTATTTGAGAATGCCAAGTTTTGTTATTTTTTCAAGAATAGAGTATATACAAAGGTTTGGTCACGTACTTAATAGGTAACAATAATTTTCAAAAGAAATGTATGTACAAGTTTATAGGTATGTGCAAAAGATTTTGTTCAATGACTTTCAAATATTTCAAAATTTATGTACAAAGGAATATTTTTCAATGATTTCTTCCAATGTTTATTCAAAAAGTATGTACAAAGATATATTTTTTACGTACATCCAAAATGATTTTATTGGGCTTGCAACGTGACCAGGGGTAAAAAGGAATGTGAAGAAAAGGATATAAAGGTTCAAAAATTATTTTGGAGTTTTATATTTAAACGAGTATCATCACCCAAATGTTGTAATCAACCAAGACCATCTTTCATGAGCTTTTTATATAAGGTTCATTTTCTCTTTTTCTTTCTCCTTAAAGAGCCCTTGTTGTACACTCCTCTTGATGAACTTTTGAGAATATATCTTTTTTCCTTTTCTTTTCTCTTTTTCTTTCCTTTTCATTTTTCGATATTTTCTTTTTTCCTTCTCATACTTTTTCTTTTTTTGAGAAGCTTGCGATGTACTCCTTGTCTGATGTGCACTTTCCTTTAAGCTTTCAGGAATTTCTGATGATACTCCTTTCTTGATGAATTAGGAGCTGTGACATATAAATTGGTTATGAATTTCTTCTATCGAAACCTTAGACTGAACTTCAAATTGTTGATGATCCTCATTAGGGGTATTTGAAAGAAAAGTTTTGTTTTGGCTCAAAGAGGGTGCAAAGGATTTGTAAAAGTGTTTAGGATGAAGAAACATGATCATATATCACTTCGAATCATGATTGCTTAATCTTCAAAAATATTAACAGTGAAAAACAAATTAATGACTTCCAACACATGTTTTTTTTATATATTTTTCCTTTTTCCCTTGTCCTATCTTTGGCTTAGATCGCTCTTGCGGGTTTTCAATCTAACAGACTTTTAATTTTTATTTATTTTGAACACCTCTGAAGACAAGAAATAGAAACAATCTTTTTGCTAGCAGTAAAAACACAACGTATCTTCCCAGTATAAGAGTTTCCTTAGGAAGTGGCAATCCTTGAGGCAAACCTTTTTCTTTGGATATTCGGAGAATTTTTAGGCTTTATAGGAATTTTGGGAAGGTGAAAGGTATCAAGCACTATATCGAGACAATTTCCTTGAGAAAGCTAGTTTTTACCTTCGTTAAGCATTTTGCTATTCACGGTTCATTTTGTCATTTATGGTCTTATGAACTCAGTAATTCAAGAACAAATAATTCATCACATTGAAAAAGAGAATTTTTGAACTTTACAATGAGAGTACTAATATTTACAAAACAAATTTGTACGAAAGAAAATCCTGTCTCTACGAAATCATATCAAGCATAGAACTTTTTGACTGTGTCAGAGTTGACTGGCAAATACAACTCTTCCCCATCCATCCTTGTGAGAATAAGTGCAACTATAGGCAATGTCCTTTTCACCACATAAGGGCCTTCATAATTTGGCATCAACTTCCCTCTATTATCTCTTTGGACTGTTATGATCATTTTCATCACCAATTCCCCTTCTTGGAATTCTCTAGAGCGTACCTTCTTATCAAATGCCCTTTTCATTTTTTTTTTGGTATAATTGTCCATGACTGACCGCTGCTAGTCTTTTTTCATCAATGAGGTTGAGCTGGTCATGTCTAGCTTGCACCCATTCAGCCTCTTCTAATTGAGCCTCCATCAATACTCACAGAGAAGGAATTTCAACTTCAAAGGGAAGCACTGCCTCCATCCCATATACCAATGAGAAAGGTGTTGCCCATGTTAACGTTTGCACTAAAGTACAGTATCCATGCAAAGCGAAGGGTAGCATTTCATGTCAGTCTTTGTATGTGACTATCATTTTCTGGACAACTTTCTTTATGTTCTTGTTTGTCGCTTCTACTACTCCATTCATCTTGGGTCGATAAGGAGTAGAATTATGATGTTGAATCTTGAATTCTTCACATAGCTCAGACATCATTTTGTTATTCAAGTTTATAGCATTATCAGTGATGATTCTACTAGGTAGATCATATCTGCAAATGATCTCTCTTTTGATGAACTTCGCCACTACTTTTCTTGTCACATTGGCATAAGAAGCAGTCTCTACCCATTTGGTAAAGTAATCTATGGCAACCAGAATGAAACAATGCCCATTTGAGGCTTTTGGCTCAATAGCTCCAATGGCATCTATACCCCACATGGAAAATGGCCATGGTGCAGATAACACATTCAATGTCGTCGGTGAGACATTGATATTGTTTGTGTATTTCTGACACTTAAGACATTTCCTGACATCGATGCAACAATCATTCTCCATAGTCAACCAGAAATAATCTGCTCTCAGGATTTTTCTAGCCATTCATATGAGTTCCAAAGGATGAATTTCTTTCAAGATCAGTTCTGCCTCTTTTGCATCTACACATCTAAGGAGCACCATATCATGATTTCTTTTGTACAATACTTCCCCATTTAGGATGAACTTCGTAGTCAATCTTCTTAACATTCGTTTATCATTCTCAGAGGGCCCTTCAAGATATTCTTTGTTCTTGAGATATTACTTAATATCAAAATACCATGGATTGCCGTCTGATTCTTCTCTATGAAGGAACAATAAGCTGGATGTTTGTGACTCTTCATCTTGATTGTTGGTAGTTCACCTCTTTGGTTTACCTTGAACATGGATGATAAGGTAGCCAAAGCATCAGCCAATTGATTATCTTCCCTCGAGATGTGATGAAATGTTATGGTATCAAAATACTCCATTACTCTCTTAATATATGCTTGATAAGGAATCAATTTTTGATCTCAAGTTTTCCACCCTCTTTTGACCTGTTGGACAACGAGGGCAAAATCCCCATACACTTCTAAACATTTTGCCCCAAATTCAATGACAGCTCGAATACCCATAACACATGCCTCATACTCTGCTGTATTGTTGGTACAATCAAAACACAATCTTGTTGTCATAGGTATGTATTGCTTTGCAGGAAAATTGAAATTATTTCATTTGAAATCATTCTAAAGTCTTATTTTATTTGAAATTGGTTTTATTATGTCTTAAATTTTAAACAACTTTATGAGGTTTCCTTTATTTATGAGGTTTTATAATAACTCACAATGTGGACAATTATTTTTCCTATGTTCAAAAAATATGATTTTTTTTATTCTTAAAGCTTAGAGTATTGAGTCTTATATTAGACTCAATTCTTAATTTTAAGGCTTTTATCATTTCACAACAATATTTTTTAATGAACTTCTTTTAGAATACCTATATTTTAAATTTAAGAACGTTGTCTTAAAAAGTAAGACGTTTATTTATTTATTTATTTTTAAATAAATGTTTACATACTATATCAATTCTAATAGAATTGTTATTGGAAGCTAGATACATCCAATGGTTGTTATTAAAACTAATGTAGTATTTAGAACACTTTATATTTGCATTCTCTTTTTGTCTTCAATAGTCTTACTTTATTTAGTTTTGTATTTGATGACTCTTATGAAAGTTTTATATTGTTCCTCCTTTCACTACCACCATGCAATTTCTCACTATTCTAGTTTCTCATGCGATGCCATACTCCATCTTTATTTTTCCCCACCATATGTAAAGTCACTCTTCTGATGAAGCAGACGATCTAGTTAACAGTTTAAGACCCTACTAGGCGGTCTCATGAGTATTAGTAGTCTATAAAATTTTAATGATAAAAAATACTATAATATATGAAATATTTACTAATAAATGTGTAGTATTTAGAAATAACATTACTGTTCAACATATTAGACTGTCTTATTATTCTTAGTGTACTACCCAGTCTATCGAAAAAGCTTATCAAGGATAACGAAATTAAAACTACAATGATTTTTATAACTTTGATTTTGTAACGAACTGTATATTAATCTTGTTAAATGATTTCAAGTCAAAAAATTTATCCAACGGTTTAAAATATTTACAAGATTGGAAAATATTTGAAACCTAACTTTCTAAAGAGGTTTATGATACAAAAATGCTTCAAATATATCATTATGATTGATTTGCTTTTATTACAATATATTATAAATATATTTGAGTTGTTTCTATAAATAGATTAAGACTTAAAATGCAAAAATTTGATTATATCAAAATTTTCCTTTTCTAACGTCTACAATAATAAGGATGAAGATATGTTGAGACAAGATTTGTGCAACATCAATTCTTGCAGTTTCAAGCTCAAATGGTCGTATTCAAGAAGTTATATAAAGGACTTCAAGATAAAGATGAAGACATGGACAAGAACTTTGAAATACTTCTACAATTTCAAAGTATCATATATGTTGGTAGAGCATTTAATCCTTTGGGTGTGCCAACGAACTCTATTTTTCTCCACTTTGTGAAGTATACCCTTATGAGTTTTATATATGCTTTCTTTGAGAGTGTTTCTTTCTTATCTTGAGAGATCTTAATATTAAGAGGATATTAAGAGGAGATTAAGACTGGTAACCTAGAGAGGTTTGTACACTCAGTATAACCTGGAGAGGTTTGTATACTCGATGTAATCATTTATTTGATTAGTAGAACCTCTTGAGTAGTTTGTTTGAAAGAAAATTAGACTTATTCCTAAGAGTTAGGATGAACCAATATAAAAATTTGTTATATTGTCCTTTTCGTTCTTATTTTAAATGTTTTGCTTGGTTGATTTTATCAGCTACGAGTTAAGCTCAGACTCTATTCAACTCCTCTTCTAGAACCAACTATTCCTACACCCTCTACATAATGCCATGCGACCAAACACTTTCTGCCACTTTGCTCCCTCCATTACTTCCTTTATAACCACACAACCTTCTTGTTTTAGGGTGTCTATTTAAATTTATTTTTATTATTGATTTATTTATGTAAATCTTGTTAGATTCTTATAATTCGTTCCCTAACCCCATTAAGCATTTTAAAAGTTGATAACATGAACAATAACATAGCTGAAAGTACAAATTTAATTAGACACACCTTACCTTTTAGTGACATAATTTTCCTTTCTTTCCGTCTAGACAATCTATTCCTGTCACCATCCCGTTCCAAAATTTTAATCTTCTATGATTTCCACTATATTAATCTGCGTGCAACTACAATTCAATAACGCAGCATAGCAGTACATATCAGACTTGCCCACTTCAGCTATCCAATTCTTATTATAGTCAATCAATGTCCAATTATTAATGGTAATAATTTTGAGGGACAATATTATTGTGTGATTTTATTCTTTAATAAAAAGTTGAAGACAAACTTAAAGGTTTTATTATAGAGACATGGTTTAATTAAAATATAATATTCTTTTCGTTTATCTAAAAAGTATTTCATTATTAATTTTTTGTTTTACTTGCTATGAATACATGCAAATTCTTATACGGTAAGTCTACTTTGTGGCCACATAATCTACGTAAATTTTTCTAAAGTATTTAGTTCTTTATTGAAATTGATAAAATCATGCTTATATATTTTTAAAGAATTAACTTAGTTAACATTGAGATATTATATATGTAAGAAATAACATGCACACTTTCGGTCTAACTATTAAATAATGTATGTTAATCATAAATCTTCAGTATTCAAAATTTTTGGCCATTAAATAATAACACTTTAAAGTTTGTTTTGTAACTTAATTTTTTTTATTTCAAATATGCTATTATAAGATAAATAATATTTATTATATATGTTGCAACTTTTTATTAATAAGGAGTCATGAGACATATCAATAATTGAAAATATTTGTTCAAAGTGAGAAAAATATTAACAATTGGTAGTTGTTTAGATGTCTTGTTGGATTTAAGTTAAATTTAAATGAATTCAACTTTTTAGTGTAACTTTATTCTTTATTGTTGAACTTTTTAGTATTTTTTTGTGAGAATTTTGGTTACAATTCATTTATCTGAAAAGAATATACATATAAATAGTTTTGAAAAGAAATTATATATAATACATATAAATAATTTTGGTTACATAAGACAAAATCCATATGAAAATTAACATATTTTGCTCCAATTTGGTAAAATAAGTTTCCATTCAATATAAATTATTTACGTAACAGATGTTATATGTGAGGATTTTTGCACCAATCAATGTAAAAATTCTATTGCTTTCTGTATTAGTAAGATTTATATCAATTATACGAAACCTATATAAAATGTTTGAAATATCGATGTTAAATTTTTTTTTTCTACTATAATGACTTAATTATACTTTTTACTTGTTTTACTATTTTATTTTGAAATTTGGTTCCCTCTCTTTTTTTCCTCTATTGTTTATGAAAATATTGACCCTTCACTTCTTTCTTTGTGAATTTGGTTTATCCCTTTGTGCAATTTGTTATTCATTTATTAATTTAACATCCAATGTTTAAAAAGAAAAGAAGTCTAGTGGAGTTGTAAGTTTGCATTTCCATTCCTTCTAAGTTTTACATCATTTAAAGATTAAGATTAATGTAGTTATAAGTAATTTCCTCTTTTAATACAAGTAGATAATATTTTAAAACACAACTGTGAAATTCTTACGACTCAAAACACACCACACATTATTCTTTTCTCTCAAATGCAAGAAATACCTAATGAAAGAGAAATTAATTGATGGACAAGATACACTGAAAAACAAAGAACATATAACGATTGAAACAAGATTATAAAGTAATTAAATCTTCAGCATTTTCCAAGAGATATTTTAATAAGAATTTAAAATTTAAAATTAATGTGTATAATAAATTTTCATTAAAATATGCAAATGTATTATCTGAGAAGCTTAAAATTAAGAATGGGGTCTTTTACAACACTTAGGGTATTCTAATAATACAATACATTTTTTTTAATATTAACACCCATATCTTTATAATACCAATTTAAAAAAATAATACTTTTTTAAATATTCAAATATTGACAATTTCCATTAAACCTCGTCATTATAACATAACTTGTAAAATCTACTTATAAGTATATACCGTGATAAATATGAATTATTTAAAGCAAAATAAGACTCATTCATTTTGTTGATCCTTTATAGGTGATACATTTCATCATTTTATTATTTTCTATAATTATTGACTTTTATCTAATTTCTTTCTTGATATTTAATTTAATATTAGAGAAAAAGTGTGTATCTTTTTAATATTAAATACTTGATAATATTTCTTTTATTGTAATTTTTATTTTTTATAAAAAATATTTAATTATAATGAGAGGATGATAACGAGTATGATAAAGATATAAGATATACTCATTCCATTCCTGTACAAGAATGAGAATGTGACAAAAAAAATTATACTCAGATTATTTGTTTTTTTTTTTTTAAACGGTAAAAAATAAAATAAAATTAATGAGAATACTTTAGGGATATTCTAACCTTATTGCAAAACATACTTATACAATTATAATAAACTCTAATTACAAAATAAATACTCAGATTATTTGTAAGGATGTAAGAATAATGATGGATTTTTATTTCAGGAATGGGATGAGAATGAGAAAATTAAATCACATCCTCCAAACTCATTACCATCCCTAATTATAACACTCTTACATCATAAGTTCTATATGTTTTATAGCAAAGTATAGGTTATACTACTTTTTTTCTTTTGCTTGATGACCTTTTTCGAGTCCAATTATTTAATAAATTTGATCTCACCATTAATAAAAAAAACTATTTAAGTTTTTCAAATTTTATAACTTTTCAGGTTAATTTCACTATTAATAAAAACATTAACAAACAAATGTGGACAGTCTAATTCGAACACTAACAATGTGAATTTCGATAACAGAAAGATGACATTATTGTAAAGAGAGGATTGATTGAACATTGAAAATTGTTATACCGAGAGACTTAATTGAAACTTTTACTAATAGGGTGAGTAAATTGAATAATCATCAATCCTTCTATTTTCTTGAGAGCAAAAGAGATTTTACTTTTTGGCGTGATCCTAGCAACTAGAAACTCTAAAGAATAAGCAGTACACATGGTACACATAATTAAACAACCATAACTTTATCCTGTTTGTGTGTTGGTTGGGCAGCATTGCCTTTATCTTGGGCCAATGGAACAACCAATTGCAATTCATTTTGCCACTTTCTATTATTGGGACATATTTTCTCAACCCTACTTTATTATGATGGCTCTTGTTGACTTAGTGATGCCCTAATTCAAGCACATATGCATAACCATGTACTCACTTGCTCATGCAATATCATAAGGTTTTGTTTTATTGTTTCTTCTAATTAATTATCATATATTTTGCAGACCAAGTTGTGGGAGCAGCAGCATTAGCCAAAACTCACATTTTCCATTGCACAACATGATGTTGTTTACTTTTTTCCACTGACTGCGGAACACATTTGACTTGCCAATGTTTCACGTCACAATCATGAATGGTAGAAAGAATAATTTAGTTACAAAAACGTGAAATTTGATTATCAGTGTAACATGTCTTGTAATCCTTCCAAATATTTTAAAACGTTGATGTAATTGATGTAAAAAAAATTAGTACAATTTTTTTATCTCTATATTTGCGTAATATATAAGTAGTTTTACTTTTGTTCAAAAACTCAAATAAGATTTTTCTTAAAAAAAAAATAAAGTAAGAGACTAAAACCCTTAAATTTGTTGTTAGTCTATCTAATTTGTGATACGTTTTCTATCTATTTCAAATTAAAATTATTTTTTAGAAAGAAAAACATTATGTTGTTTTCTTCAAAAGTTAATCTTAACTTATGAATAAATAAATAAAATAAAAACTTTAAGAAATTATATAAGAGAACTTTTTATAAATTAATGATAAGATTTGGGTTTCTAAAATTCAAATATAAAAATATTGTTTCGTATAAATCCACATTTATTTGACTTTGTATTAGTGATTGATACTACAACGTTTATCTATCTTGGACATTACTTCTTGAACTATAGGTAAATGAAATCAGACTAAAATTCTGAATGATTTATGGTGTTCCGTTATATTTCTCTATTAGTTGGAGTTTCTTATATGGAGAGGCTTAAGCTCATTGATAAAGTTTCTCAAACTTGCAATGTGTGTTGTTAGTTTCTTTATTCTTTTTTGTGCAACATTCTTGGACCCAAAAATTTGCAAAATATTACCATCACCACCATATATTTTCAATGGTTTTTATATGATTTGGATGATTGAGTTAAAAGGTTACCAGTTATTTTTATTTCTTGTCATGACTCTTATTATTGAAAAAGTTGATTTGGTTTAACGTCGTCCATCCTGCTAAAACTTTGATTTTTCTTGGAAGTTGTTTCATAATAGTTTGTCTACTTTCAAGGAAGTTCAATATTAATATAGAGATTTTTTTCCTTTTTGTTTTCATATACCTTGTTTAGGCAATAAAAGGACAGTATTTTTCATATGTTTTTTGAATGTCAAAATGCCATACAAATATGGTCCTAATTGTAACAAGTTTTTCCTTATATGTATTTTTCGTAATGATCTTATTCAATTCTTTAAAGTTGCAAGTAGCTCTTGATAAAAAAAAAATCCACCTGTTTGTTGTAACTCATTTCTTGTGAATGATTTTTGGAGAATGAGAAATCACACTAAGTTTCAACAAAGCATAAATTTAAACTCTACCATACACACTATCAAATATTACATTAGATTATTAGGTAATGCTTCCAGAAACTCTATGAATAGTGATATGGGTGACTTTGTTATTTTGTTCTTTGGCATGAAAGCTAGGCCTAAGAAAGTACTTATACTATTTAAGTCATTTGGAAAATGTTTAAGATGAGATGGATTAAATTCAACACATATAAAACTGCTAAAGGTTGCTCGGATTATTCTGTTTGTGATGATATTTTTAGAAGAATTCACTTCTTTTTTAAGTACTCAAAATTCTTTATATGTTGAGATTGTGAAAGTCATTCTCAGAACTGTAGTGAAGAGGTGGTGTGTATGACTTGAGTGTGATTCTTTATTTTTGTGTCAAACTTTTTCTCCACATATGACTGTCTCTTGATCTCTTAAAGGGAGATGGAGAAAATGCATGAAAACTTGTAAGACTATAGAGTAAGATATCTCATATTTATTGTGAAGAAAATTAATATGTTTATAAATTCTTTAAATAAAAAAACAATTTGACTTTAAGTGGTTTAGTTTCATACTCTCTATTAGAGTTTTTAACATCAGTTTGGTTTGGTTATGATGTGATTTTTTCTATTTAACAAATGTGTTCCTTTAATAATAAGTGATAGTTGAATCTTGAAGTGTGAGCCAGATGAAAAAAATCACATAAATATCTAACATGAATTTTATATATATAAAAAAATCAATTTATAAAGAAATCAATTTCATATATTTTCTTTCATGCAAGTTCTTATCATGAATAAATTCGCCCAAGGATAACCATATTATGATTTGTATTTCTATCGTCAAACACACTGCATGTTTGTTTGTTTCTATTTCAAAGAATATAACGTTTAAGTAGTGATAATTGACCAAAAGAGTTAAAATAGACTTTTTTTTTTAAATGATAGCAATTAAAAAGATTACTTTTAAATTTTAAGGAAGAAAAAAATTATCCAAAAATACGAAAGATAAAAAATATATTAAATTTTTACAGGGATAAATTAACATTTTAAAATATTTCGAATGATAGAAAACATATTTGTATACAAATATACCAACCGATCAGGAATATTTCAGGTCAGAAATTGGTTGGAGGGGTTGGTGAAGAATAAATGGAAAAGTGAAGCCCAGCACATGAACATTTTCAGCGATCACTATTCATTATGTGGAAACTTCGAAGATATAAACAGAAACCAAATAAATAATGCATTTTTTTTTTCACGATAGAATGTGAGAGAAATTTATAAAAATATATTAATATTTATGATCAACCTCATATGATCTAAATTATTCTGCGAAAAAATAGTATCATGAGAGGGTTTATAAAATTTAATAGGAAAATCGATTCCCACATAACAACGAAATTTTTTAGTATTTCAGATGAGTGTCCAACTATATAGACAGCAGAATATTTCGCAGCACCTGTTTGAAATGTACAATAAATTGTTTTTTTTTTACTATATATACTTCATAGTAGAAAGGATGATTCTTTCTTCTATTAAAAATAAATTTGTTCTTTTCTTCTTTTATTGCCTTTTTTCTTCCTATAAATTTTGCTTTTACCTATAAATTTCTTCTTTCTATGATTCCTGTATTTACTTCTGAATGTATAGTAATTTAAGAATAATATGTCTTAACAAATTAGTTTATTTTTAAGTGAATTTTATAAAATTGATTTATAGATGGTATCTTACTTATATATTATAATTCGATTTTATTTTTATGTAAAATTTTCAACATATGTGAAAAATAAACACATTTCAAATATAAGATTAAATGTTTGTAGGTGATCTAATAACAGTGACATACCATTTTTAAAGAAATTATATAAAATAAACCTTGATATTATCTTAATAAATCTAATTTAATTTTATAAATTCAGTTTGTAAGAAAAAAAAATTGTACTTTAAATATATTATAATTTTATAATTTTGATTTTATTCTTAATTAATACTAAAAGTATATAACATTTGTAATTATGGATGTATAATTGAATTTGAACATCATTTTTTTCCTTAAAATTAAACGTGTTAAGAATAATTATAACTTAGAAAGAAATATGAATTTTAGAAAATTGGTTATTATTGTTAAGAAACTAGTTTAGACATTTATGGTGAGAACTTCATTGTATTATTTATTTTTTTATTAGTAAAAAATGAATTAAATAAAATAAAGTATTTAAGAACATTTCAACTCTTCTTATATAAGATATGTTTAGGCCCGTAGGCCCGTCTTTACACTGACACCCTCCCTATCTTATAGACAAAAATCTAGTGTCAGAGTTTAACTTACAAAATATTTCAATACCTTCGCATAACACTCACATAATTAGATAAGTATTGTTTCCTCCAACAATAATTTCTTAGTTACAGTAGTACTCTTACTTTCAAAAAAATTATCTAGTATCAAGTATGATTTTGCATGTTATCTCATTGTCTCTACAATTCTGTCATTGATTTGGTTTGAATATGGTTTCCTGTTATAGCAACTATTGTTTTCTTCATTTCATTGTCCATCTCCTTGGTTTGAATATTGTTTCCTGTTATAGCTTTTTTGATTGAAGTTCTTGTATTATTCGAACATTTACAATTGCAATCTGAATATTCATTTATCGAATTATATCATGAATGGTGATTCAGTGGTGAAACTCAGTTCCCAGCAATAAAATTTCAGTGGCATTAGTTTTGTTCATTGTCTTTTGATTGAGGCATTTTATCAAACAGTTTACATGTTTTTCGATGCATTGATAAAATCCACTAACTTGCATATTTGGGACTCGCAGATTTTGTTGTTTGATTTTGTTCAACCAGTTATAACAATTGAAATGGTGTGGTGTGATGATCCAATGTTAAGTGTATATTCAAGTGGAAGAATTGGCTCGCGTTTCTTTTGAACAAGTTAGTGGCTTTGGATTAAAGTAGTAAGCAGCTAAAATAGAAAACAAGCGCACAATGGTGCAGTCAACCTGTGAATTGAATTCAATTCTTGGATGAAATTTTTTGTTAGATTTCTAGGTCCAAGTCTGTGAATTTTCTATCCTTAATTCTTGTTCTTTTATTCCCTTTTTTTTTTTATATCCTATCTTTGAATTTAAGTCATAGGTTCGTCATTAACTTTCTTTCAAGTTCTTAATCTCTTGATTATCTTTGTAAGACATAGTGGTCTAAGATAAAAGCTTATATGGTTTTGAGATTATAAAGTTATTGTGAGCATTTCTTTAAATTTGAGCTTAAATCTTGAAAAATAATTATAAGCACAAATCAAGCAAATTTCAGAAAAGTTATAAGCACAAATCAAGCCAATTCCGGAGTGGGGTGGATGCCTAGCTAACTTTTACTAGTCTCAGTGTTATAACAAAATTAAAAATATTAATTGTGTATGTTCTATATTTTTTCTAAGACTTAGATTTATTTTTAATTGTATTCTCTATTGAATGTTTTAATTAGTTCCATTCATTTGGCAATCTTAATTCATTTATTATAAATTAACTTTTTAATTATTTAGTTTAATTGTTTTTCTTACAATTTTAGTAGTAATTTTAAATATATTCTTTATATTAAATTTGTCTTTTCAAGTATTTCTTTTAGCATTTTTAGCTTTGTCATAATATCTTATAGTATTTGGTTTAGCGTATTCCTAGTTTGTTGTCTTAACTTTTCATTTTCTTAACTTTTTTTGGTTGAACTTGAATTTGTCATATCTTTTACTTTAAATATAAAATTCTTGATGAGTTGATTGCGAGTTTTTTTTAAGAATTGAAATTATGTTTGAGTGATAGTTTATATTACAATATTTCAAGAGTAACACATAAGCCAATTGAGTGAAAATAATTAGGGAGTGGTGAGGTTCATATCTTATCTTTTAATTGTGTTAACCATTTTTTGTTTGTTTAGGTATTTTGTTCTCTTATAAGAAGAATAATATAGAGTGGTAAATAATTAGGTTCCCACATTCAGAGAAATTCAGAGAAATTGAAGAGTTGAATCAAATATTTATTATTAAGTCAAAAGTTATAGTTAATAGTCAGACACAACTCTTTTTACTTAAGAGTGTATTAGCTTAAGTATAGTGATTTGATTATGACTTGTCTCACCTAATTTCTTTTACAAGAAAAAATTGATGCAAGTGATTGGATCTACTGTTTATCACTAGGCCAAAAGTTATAATAGTTATGACACAACCTTTTCTATTTAAAGAAATAACAATTCAAATGTCTTGGTTCAATTGTGACTTAATCTACCTTACCTTTATCATAGGACAATTGATACACCTTGCAATAAGTCATTTAATATTTGTTGATTATAATGATTTTTAAAATTTTCAATTGTGCTCCTCAAGATGTCTAAGCTCTGTTACATTTTCGTGGGTCCAAAATGCAGTTTAAGACCATTAAACTTGGCATGAATAATTTGAAATTTAGCATGAGTAAAAATTTTCTACCACCATAAAAACTTTATAAAAGAAACGATATAGTTTCTAAAAAATAGAAAAAAGAATTATAGAAAGAGAAAAATAGTTTATAAGAGAAAGAAATTTAAGAAAAAGGTGAACAATATTATTTGAAAGAAAGAGAGAAAAAAATATTAAAAAAATAAAGGAGAGCACAAGAAGAAAAAGAAGGAAAAATAAAAGAAGTTCTTGAAAAAAAAAGAAAAAAAAAAGAGAAGAAAAGAACTTGGAGAAAAAGAAAGAAAAATATTTTAGGAAAAACGAGAGAAGAAAAAAAAAAGTAACTTTTAAAGTCCTCTAATTTCAACTTATGAATCTAACTTTCATATTAAAAGTTAGTAATAATGTGAATCCTTTTGTTTTGTTGTCTATGAAAGAATTATATATATATATATATATATATATATATATATATATATATGAAAGGATTATATATCAAGTAGTAATGGAAAATGGATAAAGTAAGAAACAATGTTAAGCATGAATAAATATGTTAATATCAATTAATACTTTAATTTTAAATTTGATGAACACTATAAGAATTTTAAAGAATGTTTCACTTTCATTTTTGATAGCTCTGAAAAAGTTTTTATTACTGGTTTACTTTGGATTAAGTTAAATGTGAATTTTTAATAATCAATTAACATGCATACTAACTCATGTTGGATCTAAAGTATATCATTAAGCCAAAATATATAAATACTAGTGAAGGTGTAATTCTTTTTACATAAAAAAATAGTAATTCAACTATCATTATTTAACTGTGACTTGGTTTATTTATCTTTGTAATAGGATAATTGATGTTATTCATAATAATTTTTCTCTTTAATAATTATTATTATTAAAGATGAACTTGTTTTATATCAATTTTTAGATAGAACATTTATGTTGGATTCAAAAGTTATAATTAACAGTCACGGTGTAATTATTTTTACTTAAAAAAATAATAACCTAAAATCATGTTCGTTTATGACTTGAGTCAATTAATAACCTAAGATCACGTTTTATGACTTGAGTCAATTGATTTTTACTAGGAGATAATTGATGTTATATGTAATAACTAAAATCACAATCCTTGCACTGACAAAATTTGTCTTCTGAGTTTCACATCTTAACTTTATCTACTAATAAACATTCATCTTATAATTCCAACTTGTTTTATCTACATATTTGCACTAACATTTAGTCTTCTCACACCAGGCTTTGACTACTCTTCAATTATTGTATTTTTTATTTAATGTTGTTTATTGAATTTGTTTGATCTTCACTTGCTCGTGTCTGATTCTTCTTATAAACTTCATAGAGTCTTTATATGAAATCTAATCATTTTTTATACTTGTATCTTAGCATTTGTATAGTGTTTATCTGTAGGCTTCACATGTAAATGTCTTTGGCAAGATTATTAGATTTAAACTTGGGTTTAATTATATAAATCATATCCTATATCTTACAAATTATATTTTAAAACTCATTAAGTTAATTAATATTATAATTTTTTTGTCACTAAAATATAATTTTGATACTCTAATATGTAATTTTATTTTTTAATTTAAAATAAAAACATTTAGTTTTTTAAAATAAATTATTTTAATTTAAACATATAAAAATGTGTATATTAATGTTGAATCATAAGAACCAAAATTACACATTTACCAAACTATACAATCAAAACAAATTCATTTATTGACAGTTTAAAAATTTTGAGCTTATTAAAACTAACAATTTTTCTGCAGTGAAGAGGGCATTTGGTCTAGTGGTATGATTCTCGCTTAGAGTGCGAGAGGATCCGAGTTCAATTCTCGGAATGCCCCAAAATATAAGCGAGCGTTAATTATTGAAGTTGAAATGTTTGATTGTTCGAGCAAAGGAGAATATTTTATTTGAGTCAAATATAAAATTTAATTTTATATTTAAAAATAGTATAGTAAATTTAACTAATAACTAAAATAATCATAATAATTTGACTATATATATATATACTTACTGTAAAAGCTGTAGTTATACAAATTAGACAAAACAATTATAAACTGGGAAAAAATCAATTTTTAAAAATTAAGTAAATAATTATAGGAATAAGAATTTTTAATTGCATTTAAGAGGGACAAGGTGCAAGTTCATCTTAGCAGTACAAAAAAAAAAAAAAAAA
>Ga0209489_106203_pt1 | contig 19532 bp, 11 predicted proteins | sample SiratrowhiteBW_FD_187527 | JGI IMG/M metagenome (GOLD analysis project Ga0209489, IMG submission 187527) | Root nodule microbial communities of legume samples collected from California, USA - Siratro white BW (SPAdes) (version 2) | ecosystem: Host-associated > Plants > Roots > Nodule | place...
TTCTCTTTTATATATATATATATATATATATATATATATATATATGCGTGTGTGTATTCTACTATTATATAGTTAAAAAAAATCAATAACTGTAAAAAGTAGAATTACAATTTAATTTTAATCTACTATTTTTTTTTTTAAAACCTTAGATGCTTTTCTTTCTACATATTGGCTCATATATTTACAATTTTAATAAACATTTAAAACTACAATGAATTTAACACTCATATAATCGTATCAGCATTTCCCTTGAAGAAAAACTAATAATAAAAATTAGAATTTAGAGAAAGGTAAAAATTAAATAATAAAAGACATGTTTAATAGTAAATGTGAACTTTCATCCACATATATAATCTTATAATTTCAATTTAGATAAATTAGATAATAAAATCACAAATATGACTGCATAAAATTATGATTTTTAAAACAAACTTAAAGAAAACTTGAATGATATCGAAAATCATTTTCATATCTTCATCATGACAAAAAAGAAAGCAACAGAAGTTGACCAAAAATTAGTCCCTGAAATCGTATTTCAATGCTATGTTATTTCTCTACTAAATTTAATTACTTTAGTTTCATTTAAATCTATAAAATTAATCATTTATTTTGTCGTTTCGGTCCTTAAAGATATGTTTTTATTATCGTTTGAGTTTCTATACTAGAGTCATAAAAAGTGACAAATTATTAAGATTCAAATGAAAAAAAAAAACATATATTTATTGGAGGTTTTCCTAATTTCACTAACTAATACCGTAGTGAGATCCAAGTTTAATAAAGACTAAAATTACCATCAATTCTACTTAAAAAGGGAAAGTTTTAAGAGTATAAAAAATACACACTACAATAGGAATAAAAATTACAAACGTCGTTTTAAGAGTTCAAATTTCTTAGGCAAAGGTTTGAGTTTGAAATCTTTACTAGAACTAGAATATCATACTAAAAAATGGTTAACAAGTTCTTTAATTTATTAACAAATAAATATAAATATTTGGTACTAATACCATGTTGTCTCAAATGGGAAGATAAAATTCTGTCGTTAATGTGCTAAAAAGATATAGAAAATTAAATACTTATTTTAAATCCTCCAATAAAGGCAAGACAAATATACATTACGTGTTATAGAAGCATGCAACATTTGTATTGGTTTGTTATGTTACGGCAGTTGCAAGTGCCTTGTGTATTTGAAATCCAATATTAACAAAACTGTGGTTAGCATAAAACATGAGTTGAAAGTGAGAATTACGAAAGAAGAAGCTTCGTTTCGGTTTGCCAGACAGGTAGTTAGTTAGGAGAAGGATGTTTTTTTTAGTTCAGTTTCTTGTGTGGACTGCACATACACAGCAAACAGGTATCCAAATCAAAGAAATTCACTACAATAGTGATTGGCAATTCCAAAATTCCACGATGATGTATAATCCTAAATACTATTAGGTATTTAAGTTTGAGTATAGTATGGTATTGTATAGAAATAAAAAGGTTAAACAATTAATATACAAAAATAAAAATATACAAATATCTTCAAGTTTTAGATCGAAGACGGTGTTATTCTCCTATTTAGGTGGATCTTAGTCATATCTCATTCTTCTTCCTTATGTTTTTCCTATCAGATTTTTCTAACAAGATCATTGGCCATATCTGTGGATGAAATTTCTACATGTGGTTTATGGTTTATGTGGAGACCCTCAGATTTTGGTTCGTTAGTTTTAGGTTTGGAACCTTGGGAATGTATTGGATGCTTCTCAGGAACTTGTGGTGTTGTAACTATAGTTTTGAAACTTAAACTGAAGTGGTTGTTTTTGATTGACATGGTGGAAAACCAATTTTGTGACTGATCGATTAACTCGTATCAGAACCAGTAGAGGGTGCAAAACTAATCAAAGTTGGTACAAAGCTGGTGAAATCTAGTAAAAAATTGGTTTGAATTAAGTGTTTTTTTTTTGTTTATTTTCCTTTTCTAGTTTTTAGTCCTTTTATTTTTTTTTTAATTCAATATAAAAGATTCATGAGATAAGTAGAATCTCGTATAAATATATAAGTGGGTATATATTATTTGTCAACTGTTAATCTGATTTATCTTATAAATTACTTAAATTAGTCATTTATATAAACGTGTAGTCTTTATATCTTATAAATTACTTGAAATATTATATAATATTAAAAATATAATTTCAATCACTACCTGTTCAATTAAAGTTGAAATAATGACTTTCATCAGTTTAATTAAGATTTTTATGTTTTCTGCAACAAATCTAAATGCTAAATGCACCAAATATATCTGTTCTTCCGGAATCAGATTGTCAAGCGACAAGAGTATGAGAGAGGATCCAACAATTCCACCTTTATTGCCCCTTTAATTGATCAAATCCAGAGATTTACTTCTTCTTCATGACTTCAATCTTCTACCATACAAATGTGCAGATTAGTTGGCTAAAGCACGAAGTCTCCTCAGACCAAGACTTTGTATTGAGAACAAATTGTCCTTCTCACACCAGTTGCAACTCGTTAGATGATGCCTTTGGTGTAGCAACGCATAATAAACCTTATAGTTCTTCCATTATTTTCTGAATAAAAAAAAAGTTCACCATTACCTTAATAATACTTTTATGTAGTACAAGTTCAATAATTAATTGTGTGCAATAAGTATGCCTTTGCCTTTCTAACATTCTCCTTATATAAAATTCCTTCTCGAGCAGCGCCACAGAATAATGCTTCATGCACTCCTCCAATTATGGCCCTTTATTTCCATTTTAAGATGTATTATTCATCAACAAGTGTGTGTGTTGTCATGTGAACCAGCGTGCCATTTTATTTATTGCGCCAAATTGCACATTAAAGTTCATATAACAACCTGCTTGATGTTAATATTTATAAGCCAATTGCGTCCTTAGCTCAAAAAGATTATCTCAAAAAGAAAAAGAAAAAAATTACGCAAAGAAAGTCGTAAATAACACTACGATCAATCACATCCCAGGAAAATGTTTTCTTTTTCTAATTTTAGTCTCAGCATTAACATAAAGTGATTGGCTTGCACAGCATGGCATCAAGTTTCCACAATGCACTTTACAAGTCAACTTATTCTAATGAATCATTTTCGTCGTAATTAGGCTTTAAACAGACCATCTTTTCCATATTTTCCTAGGAATCTATTGCGTTTGGCAAACCATATCCAAAAGGCAGAAAAATATTCTTGTGGGAAAAGCAAATCGCTGTCCACTATCCACCATTTTAGGTATCTTGTAGCCATTGTTATAACCTTCACACAATATGCGGTGAGGGATTTGCCACATTCATGCAATTAATCATCCAATGACTCAAAATATGCATTCTAGTTTTGAATATGAATGGTAGGATCTTGATTCAACGGTGCTGATTCATGAGTGCATGGATGCAAGAAACTCATTTCCATGTGCAGTTGACCCCATTGTCAAGCTTTGTCTGGTACTGTGTGTTAATTGATTCTTTGTCAAGGACCAAACCCCACTTCAAAGCGTGTGCCGATGTTGCCAAGAAATTTCTACCATGCTTTTGGAAACGCTCTCTCCAATCTATAGACTTTTGGCATGCAATACGCGTTGCTATCATCACTCACTTAACGGTTAAGGACTTCAACCTCAAGGCTCTTCTATCCCTTTCAATCACCTTAATCTCATTCACATCAAATTTGGAAAAACAATCTGCTAATTAACCATCATCTTTTACGCCACAATAGATGAACGTCTAAACCTAAAACTAAGCAAATTATCAACTCTTCATCATTACCTCACCACAACAAATATCTTATATTAGAGCACTCTTCCTCAAACGGCATTGGGTAATAATTTGACAAACTAAATTCAGAATTCTGAAAATTAAAACAAGTTTTGCTCATTCATTAAGTCATGATTTTGCTGTACATGTATCGGGACAAAACTTTAAAGGAAAAAACGCAAAAGGCACGAAACCAATGACCTTTTTTTTTCTTTCTTGATCATCTCTTACATAACTCTCTTCATTCTAAGCCTTCTTCTTCTTATTATTATTATTATTTTGTTTGTTTATTTTAACTAGAAACTTCTTCCAAAAGCTTGTATCTTCTGACCTTATTCCTGAAGACCTGTTTGGTGGCGCCACTCGAATTTGCGATGTCTTCTGACCTGGTCCTCCTCAGTCTCTCTTCCAAGGCACCGTTGGTGACTATTCTCTTGCGGGTTGAAACCAGAACCGGTGAAGATTTGTGGGGGGATGTGGATGCTGATGGCGATCTCGATGAGTCCGGTGACTTCGGTTTCTTAATGGGCTTCTGAATTTGGAGATGAAGGATACCACTCCCTTTAACTCCCTTCTTCAACCCAACGTTTTGAGCACTGTTGTTGCTACCATTCTTGATTCTCTTCATCCTGCTCTCGTCATCGTTGTTCCAAATCGACGAGGAGGAATTCGAAGAGTTGGTTGACTTCTCTTTGGTGTCTTCTCTCTGACTCAGACACCAATTGCAGGTTCCAAGAGACTCTGGCTTCGGGTACAGATTGCTGCAGTATCTGCCAAATTTCAGAAAAACGAGGGTTAATTTTGAAACAATATCAAATTTTGAACCATACCCAAACAAAAGAACTAGTCAGTCATGACTATCATGCAAAAGGGTCTAACCTATAAGGCTAGTTTCGTTAACATATCAATTCAAAATCCGAACTTGTGATACGAGAAGTGTCGTAGTTCAGTATATGACAGTGTCTGGAACGTGATGTTAGGAGGAGGAAAAAGAAAGAAAGAAAAAATATTTTTATGTACCCACCTGTGCTGAGATCTGAAGTGGCAGACTTTGCATTGAAAAAGCTGATCAGAGAAGCCAAGATCCCCACACATGCAACACTCTGTATTGGGTTCAGACTGAGATGTTCCTTTGGTTGTCATGTTTTGGTGTTTGTCATTGAGAGAGAGAGAGAGAGGATATTGATAATTGAGGAATGAATAGCTATGGGTGTATGGCCACAGAAGAAAAGGCGCGGAGACCCACAAATGACAAAACCAAGTCCATATAAATAAAACACATGGACTTTAGTTTCCGTGTGAGCGTGTTTGTGAGGCTGGTTGTGTTGGGTTGTATTTATGTGTATATTTAAATGCAACAATTTCGTGTTGAGGTAGGAAAGGAAAATTAATGAATAATGGAGGCTGTTTGAGGAATGGAAAGGGGATAGAGACATTCCTTCGAAGCTAGCTAGCTTTTTAGGAATAAAAAATTGTAATGGTAATTGATTGATTTGTGGGTTGGTCCAGTTAGACCCCATGAATATGATATTGGAAAGGGAGGGTCATGGTCATGGCCTAAGAGCCTCTCCTGGCCTAGTCATAGACTCGTGGGGGAATGGTAGACCAGGACTTATAATGCCAAAATGGAACATTGGTTGGTTAGGCCAAAAAGGCTAAGCACAATTCAGAGGAACCTTATCTAAGACGATCAACTCACCACGCTTTCCCCTTCCACATTCAGAGAACTACATAATTTCTAAACTTTTTTTTTCTCATAATGGGATTTTTGCTACATGTTTTATGGAGATGTGTAAGAATAAGTATAGCACACACCTCAATTTTTAATACCCTAATTTTATACTTTTGTTTATCGTTTTTTCTCACTTTTCATCACGTTATAAGATAAAAAATACACTCCCTATGGAAAGAGAGATAAAAAAAAATGGAAATAAGTAATAAATGTCATGAATAGTATCACATAATGATATCATAAAAATGAAGAAAGTATACGTACACAAAACTGTTTTGAAAATTTGAAGGTGGAATAATTAGGCATAGTTAGAGGTGTGCCCAGACCTATGACCAAGTGGAGAATCAACCTGTTTCACCATTTTTTCTTAATAACAAAAAACTAATTATATAACCAAGTGATTAAGGTATAAATATAATGTATTATCTTTTAATCCTGGGTCAAATTGATACATAAATATAAGTGGTTACCAATTATATTGACTTGATTGGTCACTAAATTCAATTATTATTTTTATTTTGTAGTTATTTAGCAACAAAAATCTAATTTGATAGTTATTTTTATCATAATTAACAATAATTTTATTTAGCAGTTAAAATTGGTGTCTAAATAATTTTTTTTATAATGTATAGGGAGGTCCATCATAAAAAACCTTGAGCAGACAATTCTCTATCATTTATTTACATCCTCAAACTAAAATCATTTGTCAATAACCTTGATAAAATGTTGGCTCGAAACTAGTTTGAGTTTCAGTAGAGTTGAAAAATATTTGTAAACGAAAGAACTCTCATAATACGAAAGTTAATTAAGAGTTACAGAAAAATTTGACCATTAGAAGAATATATTCAAGTAAGGTTGAGGACTCCAATACAACATTCTATATTTTGGAAGAGTCTTATTTGTCAAGATCTACATATTCCATGATAAACACACACTTTTAACATAGTTAATTGAATTTATATCATTGGTTTAGTTCATAAATATACAATCTTAGCTTAATTTTGGTAGATGAGGATGAATTAATTATTATAAATTATCTTAATAATGTATATTTTCACTTATATTGATTAATTTCTTTTTTTGAAAAAAAAATTCAGTTTGTCAGATTTGGCTCAACCCTACATAAATCTACTTAGTGGATCTACAATTTTTGAGTAACAAAATTAATGTTTGTCACCAACTTAAACATGCTCTTAGTGAACGAGGGCCATAAGGAGAAGATTAATAAAATTAATTCCGTTTATTTAATGTCGTGCTCATTGAGAGGGTATCTTTACAAGTTGGAATGGACAACCAATCAAGATCAAAGATCAAACTCAGAGTGGTTCGACTTTATCGAAAGGCCTTGTAAGACTTTTGTAACATTGTATAATATATCTAGAGAGTTATAAAGTTAATTAGGAGGGAGTTAGAGTTAGTTTTTAGACTTTGAGAATTTTACAACCTTTAAAATTCCTATTTCTCTCTAGTTTCTTATGTTCTTTACAAGCTGTCTTTTACACTTCTGAAGCAACTTTCATATTCATAATTTAATTCAGTTATTCTTATATTCAAGTTTTATTCAATTCAGTCTTTTATTTAATCTCTTTACATTCTAATCATGCAATTTTTCTTTTCTACTTTTAGTTGTTTTTTTCACGGTTTTGTAAATTTCTAATTTATTGACTGAGATTTGGTTTTAGATAGTTTCAAACCTTTATATTTCAACTTAAAGTTGTTTGGTGAAACACTCTCAATTATTTATTAAATTGAATTTAGGATTATGCATTTGTTTTCCTTGAATTGATTTCATGACTCTAATATGGAATATGGATAATCAATTGTTATTAACTTTTTGAAATTTGAATATTTAAGAATTTATATATGTACTATTTTGTGGTTACAAATAAGAAGATTAAAAAAATAACTATTATTTTTCCATAGATTTCAATCTTAGACTTTAGAATAATCAAAATCATAGAAAATTCTCAAACCTAAATTTGGAATAGAATTGAATATGACATTAAATATTAATTGCTCCTTGTGAGTACAACCAAGTTTAATACCTAATATTACATATAGGTATCAATCATTACACACTGGTAAAAAATCTCAGTAGGTAAATTATCTGCATATTATTACCCAAATATTTAATCAGTAATTAGTAATTACCTAAAAAACTCCATAAATTATTTATTGATCTTTATATGTAAGTCATTACCTAAGATTTTTTTCATAAGTAATATCAATAATTAACATAATTATTTATATTGTCATTAATATTGTTATTATTAAAAATATTGTTAATAATAATAATATTAATATTGTCATTAATACTATTGATAATAATAATAATAATACTATTAATATTAATAATAATAATAATATTATTATTAATACTATTCTTAATGTTGTCATTAATAATATTATTAATATTATTAATATTAAAATTAATTTTATTATTAATAATACTAATATTATTATTAATGTTATTATTAATAATATTAAATATTATTATTAATATTATTTTTAATATTATTAATGTTATTCTTATTACTACTACTAATAATAATAATTAAAATATGATCACAAAGTTGATCTATTGTAATGGTATGGTTGTAAGTTTAGAACTGAGGCTCTTTTAACTTATAGGAAAATGCAATTTTTCTTGTAATGCTTTATTATTCCTTAAAGGACTAACACACCATCCAAAATTGATATTAACACTATTAACATAGCCATTAGGGGCATAAGTTGGAAATCATGGAAAAAACAATCTTAATTGGGGAGTAGATAATTGTCCATTTATATAATGCCTTTCAAAAAAAAAGTTGCATGTTGTCAAGGGTATAACAACCTTTATATCATGTTTAGTAGGATGAAAATAATCAAACTATCAAAGTTGAATATATAGTAGTTAAAGTTGTATCCTCCTACAATGTGCTTCTTAATATACTTTTATTAAATGTCATTGGAGAATTTGTAATAATACTCCACCATTCCAATTAGAAGGTGTAAGAAGTATTGTTACATGAACAATATGATCACTAATAGAAAAAACACTTTCTATATCGATTAAGGAGGACATATATACATTGGTTTCAGAATTGATGTAGATGCAGACCATGTAGAAAGTTTGGACTTTCTACATCGGTTTCATAATTGATGTAGTATATTGATAAACTACATCAATTGTCCAACCACCGACGTTAAATACCTATCCAAAGTGATCTTGAGAAGTTAAGGAGAAGATACTGCATCGGTTGGGAGGCATAACCAACGTAGTATCTCGTACTTTTTTTACTATATTACTGTAGTACCATATTACATTGGTTATCTAAATAACCGATGTAATATCTATTCTCCAAAACCTATTTTGATTCAAATGCTCCACATTCTACATCAGTTGTAGGTCATAATCGATGTAGAATATGACCTCTATTACATCCCCAGTGTCAAAATTTAATTTTTATTTTTATTTTTGGGTTTGGTGAATCATTTTTTACATTGGTAGTGAACAACCAATGTAGAATAGTGCTTATCACATCGTTCACTTGCAATCGATATAATGTGTTTACATAATTTCAAAAGTGTCACTGTGTTTATCTTTACATTAGTTTCATTTTAATTGACGTTGTATCCTGTCATAAAAAATGCTTGTTCTACTAGTGGATTGAGCTAAATCCTCATCAAGACAAAGGATCTTGAAAACCCAAAGATAATATCAAGGAGATTTCAGTAGGATGAGAAGATAACAATATCCATATAGAAACTATCCTACCATTAATGCAAACACAAGTCATGAGAGTCATACAAGATAATGTAAATCTATTCTCATTGACAACTCTTGATATGTTATGGATTAGTCCTAAAATCACTATTATCTTATACCAAGCAACATATGTACATCATAAGATAAGAACCAATAGTTTCACTTTTCTTGGATAAATATCAAGTAATAAAATCATACTTAACCATATAATGAAGTGATGAAGACATAAACATAATTTATCCCTTTTTAACTCTCAACCATAATTATAATGTTCACTATTATAACCTAGAACACATTTCAAAACATATAAATAAAAATCAATTCAAAAGATATATATAATTTTATTTATGAGTATTTATGCTTAGAACTACTATCACCGATAACTTAGTTAAACATCATAATGTTACAATACATTCTATTTAGCCCATATACAAGGATACTGTGATAATACACGAAAAATAATACACGAAAGTGAAATATTAAAAAAAGTACTTTAAAAGAATTATGAGAAGTATCATCTTACTCACTAATTTTACCTTTTTATAAAGTTATTATTATTTTTTATATACATTAAGTAGCCTTTGATAATTAGGAAAATATGATAAGAACAATCACGTTACTCAACTTACTTTTAATCATTAGAATTGAAGTGATAATTTGAAGAACTCATTATGTTATATTATTTTCTTTTATTTGATACTTCAAATTTATGTTATAGAAAATTGAAATATGACAAACTAGGATAAGATAATTTGGGCTTAATTACTCAACTGATATCTATATTTAAATAATGAATTTAATTTTTAATTTATATTCTCAAAATATTATATTGTTATTATTATTATTTTAGTTCCTGTGAATTTTAAACTATAAAATTAAAAGAGATTAAAGTAATAGATTGGTGTACTGCAATAGATTATTTTTAAGTATAGAGACTAACAACTAAATTTTTTAAAACTATAAAAATAAAAAGTTAATAAATCTAATTTTTTTCTCTCAACCTTCCTTAATAGAATTAGTTTTCTTATTTTTGTTTTTAATGTTGATGTTATTATTACTAACATTGTCATTGCCCATTGTTATTGTTATAAATGGCAGAAAGACAGATATAGTTGGGAGGTAGAGGTTTTTATTTTGGACCAGTGTTTATTCACTACTTAAAAAAATAATAGGAAATATTAAAATTAATTTCGCAATTAACTTGTAAATAAATTAACGTCTATATGCTATTTCTTTCACTTTGTTTAAAAGATAATTTTAGGTTATAGATGAGTCAAAATTCATTTTTTTTAGTCATATTATCCTAACTTTTTCTTATTTAAAATTTCAACGTGTGTAATATATTTAGCTAAAATTGTAACTTTGTCGTGATTTTTATTTCTTTATTATTTAATAGTTTTACTCTTCACATTTTAGAAAATCTATTAGCTCAAACATTAATGTTGTCTATGTTTATTTTTTTATTTTTCTACGTTTTAATTAATTAAATTATTTTTATGGTATCATAAATTAACATGTTATGTCTAGGATTAAGCTAAAATAAAAAAATTAAAAAATTAAAAATTTAAAAATAAATCAGAATTGAAAACTTTTTAAAATCAGGAAAAAAAATATCGTGGAAAATAATAGGAGAATCAAAACCGTAATAAATTAGGAATTAAAGAGAGACCCAAATTGCAATGTAACCTATGTTTACATTAATACTTTATGTTCTTATTTGGGGTTTAGTTTTAGAAATAAGGATATTTATTTATTTTAACGTAATCAAATATCACTAGGGTATTATTTCTTCATATTTTATTTTCATCTTTATATCTTTTATTATAGCTAAATTATAGTTTTTGCTTGTTAGAAAAATATTTTAACCGTTTATGTTCTTTCTTTAATAACTTTTCTAATTTATTCTTATTATTTTAAATGTTTTAAATCATTTCACTTGTAATTAAAAGACATATTAGTATCTATTTATGTTGATTTGGTTATAATTTATTTGAAAATTAAAAGTTATTTATTAATTTTTAATGATAAGACAAACTTACATTATATAAGGGTTTGATCACCTAAATTTCGGAACATACTTACTAGCATGTATTTTCACACGAATTATCCTCTTGTTTTTGCTTTGTAGCCATTTTTTTCCACTCCAAAAGTGATTTTAACCTTGGTCCACACATGCAATTGGGTAAAAGCAGTAAACAAATGTATTTTTTTTTTATTTTTTACCAAACAAGTGTAATTTTTTTTACGAAAATGGGTATGTCTGTCACGGAGGTACGACTTTTTCACTTAAAGTCGTGACACGTTGGCACGGCTTTAATGTAAAAAAATAAACTGAAGTCGTGTCATGTTGGCACCACTTCAGTGTAAAAAAAAATGAACAATTAATAACTGAAGTCGTACTAAAGTGACACCACTTTAGTGTAAATGTTTTTTCCCACCAAAGTCATGTTGGCATGACTTCAGTTATATTTTACATTAAAGTTGTGCCAACATGATACAACTTCAGTTCATTTTTTTTTTTAATTTTGTGTTTTCCTAAAGTCATGTCATGGTGACAGGACTTCTTCATTTGAACTCGTGCCTCCATGACACGACTTACCCATTTTTGTAAAAAAAAAATAAAAAAATTACAACTATTTGATAAAAAGAAAAAGAAATTACAACTATTTGATAAAAAGAAAAAGAAATTGCACCTCTGTTATCCTTTTGCCACGCAATTGTGGGAAAGCAAACTGAGTATCACAAACCAAACATTTGGTAGGTGAAATAGTATTTGTAATATTGAAGATTTTTATAAGAAATTATTTATTTTATCTTCTTTGCAAGGATATTTTTTAAAGACTAAATTTATTTATATATTAAGAATTTAAAGTATAAGTTTAAGTTTAACAATGAATAAAAAATTAAATAACATGTAAAAAATTACAAAATTGATTGATTTAAGATTTTAAGCTAAAAATATTGTTTTGATCTCTTATATAAATTTGTTAGTGAGTAAAAAAATTCCAAATTTAAAGGAACTGAGACTTAGTTCATGGCTCGTCTTGTAAAGAAAATAATTTAAAAATCATAAATACAAACTTTGGTGATGGGATGTGAAATAACATTTATGATATTAATTTCTTTTAAAGATGTTTAATTATGTCTTTTGCAAAAGTATATTGTTTACTACATGTTCTTCAATCAATCGAAAGCATATAATTAAAAACCTTTTAAATAAAATTTAACTTTTGCAATCCACTCTATCGAAATTTGTCTTGATACTTTATTCACAACCATATTGTTGTTGTTCCTTATTCTAACAACCACTTTGATTACCATCTTAGCATCGCACACCTTCAAGCACCTGATTTTCAACATTGTTCTTATCATTATATCTAATATCATTTACTTTAATGTTGATCATTATTATTATCTTATTATTTAAAAGCAAAACCATAACAAAAGAAAAATTTTCTATTATCCCATCATATATGATTCTGATTGTCCTCCACATGCATATTTTATCTTGACATAGAAGAAGCCCTCAAAGAAAACTACTATTCCACGAAAGAAAAGAAACACAGTAACTGTTGCTAACTCTCGCTATAGCTTCTCGTGAGTAAAGCTGATGTTTAGTAACTGTCAGGTGAATCTCATGATTGCTGATTTCAGTTTGTGGCCTCAAGTCAAAGGTTGCAACATAAATCTCACCAAAAAGATGGCAGTTGGATAACCAGATTCTTTAACATGTGACTCTAAAGTTCATCAGGTGGCACGTGGCTTCTCTTCATTGGCTTTGGCATAACTACCATCCATCCATCGGTCGGCAATCTAGTTATTAGTTAAGAGTAATGTTACATGCTTCTGTCGGATATCGTTTATGGTTGGTTCCAGTGAGATGAATACAACAAATTAGTGGTTCATAATCCAACCTAGGGCCCACCATGGTAATTAATAACTACCAAAATATCAACCATCTTTTACAAAGATTAGAAAATGAGACTGGTAGTTGAATCAATGAAAACATCGTTTTAAGGTTTAGTGGTTTCACAAAATATGATTAAAAAAAAAAAGAGAGAGAGAAAGTTAGGGCACATGCATGCTTGGGAAGCTTACCTAAACTATTCCAAATAACATGGCCAACACACAAGCAATTTGCCCAATTGTTAAGTTTCCACCACTCTATTCCTTCCCACTTGGCAAAATGCTTTTGCTTCTCCCAATCATGTTAACATACCGTACAAGTGTTATTCATTTCTTCACTTTCCCTTTCATTTTTTTTTCGAACTTTTCTTTGCTAAACTACTCCATGTTCATCTAAGGGCATCTCATAAATGGGAACACAAACCAGCCATGCTCCCTGTTTCATGGCTTTTATATTACACATTGGTTTTCTTATGCAACAAAACAAGCATTGTGAAACGAAAATTGTCATGGCCAGATATGTTCAGGTAGAATAGAATAGAATTAATAGAATAGAACCTTCTCTGTCCATTGAAAATTGTAGGCATGGAAGATCAGAAGCTACTTTCGGCCGACAATGTTACGTAGGTGGACGCATAAAGAAAACGATTGATCTTGTCATGTTCCATAAATTTCAATTATTGTTTTTAAGGTAGCCACTAGTCTAAGTGATGCACTTGTTTGCCCTGAACCCCACATTTTTTTGCAAATGGTTGCGTAGCTTGACTGCTACAACCAGCACAATTAACAAACATTCAATTTTTCAAACCCTAATTGGAAGCCATTGCTTTATCAAAGCAAGCCGCCATATATGGAACTTGGAGAGGTCTACGCAGGAATTAATGTAGCATAACCCAAAATGGAACTCAGTTCTACTCTTAGTAAGAGCTTCGCTACCCAAAACTGTAGTAATCACGATGTCAAAATAATAATAATAATAATAATAAAAAAAAAGAGTTATTATTGTATTGTCTAAAATGTTATCATATACTTTATCTAATTTATTTCTTCACTCGTAATATTATCATATACAGTTTATATTCTAATACAATGTTATCTTTAATTACTGGTAATTTCTTTTGAAAATTATCAAAATTCAATATAGAATAAAAATGAAAATATTATTTTTAAAGAGATGAGACATTCAGAAAAACTTGTAAAATATAGCACTATAGCATTTCTCTATTATAAACACATTAGCATTTGTTAGAGTATCTTTGTTGATTTCCATCAAGGTATTTTTAATTCGGCTTGGAGGAAAGTATTTTTACCTTGAACGCTTTTTAAGGAAATTAAACCCATATTAATGAAATCAAACTAAGCAAAACCAAATTAATCCTTTTGGTTGGTTCAATTTTAATTCTATAAAAATAAATCGAATCAAATTACTTTTTAGTACTACTGTTAATGAAAAATGGGTCTACCTTTTAAATGAATTTAAGAAAAAAAATTAGATTTAAAAAATATTTATATTAACTTTTATCCTTACATATTGGATATTCATATGGGATTTGAAAAACAAAACAATATTGGTTGATATTTACAGAACAATTAATCATGTGATTTATGTTGTCTGATTCAAGAATTTTTAATTTATTTTAAAAACTAAATAAATTGGATTGAATTTTACATGAATAAAAAAAATCAATGAAAAATGGTTAAATTACAGATAAATAATTTTTTCTGCATCCTATAATTTTCAGAAAGTCGTTTTAAACCATGATATCACATGATTCTTTGGTTTTCTAGCCATCGGAACTTCATTTTTGTACCAATATTATTATTATTATTATTATTATTATTATTATTATTATTATTATTATTATTATTATTATTATTATTATTATTATTATTATTATTATTATTATTATTATTATTATTATTATTATTATTATTATTATTATTATTATTATTATAATCCTTAAACATTTTTTTAAATGAAAATTTACTCGTTCAAACATCTATAAACACTAAAAGTTTTCGATAAAAACTTCTTTATTGTTGTTTGTCTGAACTACTTATTCTAGATTTTGTCTTCTATTTGTTCTTATTTTTTATTTAATTAAAAATATGATTCTATAAAGGAATGACAAAAATCAATCAAAGTGATAATGGCATTTTAACTTTCAGGATGTGAAAATAAGGTCTTCGAAAACTCTCGACAGAAATGAGGCTTCAATTAGAGTATGCAAAGCTCTCTATTGGAGATTTTTCAAGTTCAATTTTGGAGTGAAGGATTAGGAATTTCAGTTTTGATTTTGGAACAACAATTGGAGATTTCGGTTTGATTTTGGTACAAATATAAGGTTTGTGTTTTTAATTTGGAATCGAGTTATTTCATACTGAGAGCTTGGTGTTTTTGATTGTTTGTAATTTGGAAGCGGAAGATTCTGACTTTGATTTGGGAACATGTTACACATTTGGAAAAGAAAGGACGGTTTTGAATCTTTTTAATTTTAACCATGGATTAAATAACTCATGGTTCCTCACAAAAGTTAGTAGTTTCCGTGAACACTCTTTTTCATATTTGTTTTTGTTTTTATCAATAATGATATATTGATATAGTTTTTTTATTATATAAAATAAATTTATATACGAAAGATATTCTCTATATAATTATCAATGAAAAATTCAAGTTGTTGAATTTGTTGTTGAATTTGTTTTTTTTTTTTTTATTATGAAATCTGGTCTTACCAACTCTCCCAGGTTAATTTTTGTTCGTATTTAAATCCTTTAAGTAACACATTATGTTCCTTTTAATGTTTTAGTTGGTGGACGGTTATCTAAACAGCAGAACATTATAACATTTTTCTTCTTTCACTTTCCTAACAACTTTGGGGAACGTGAGATGTGGGGTATCTTCAAGAGATGGAAATATTAGCGCAGGTGTTTATCTCAACAATGCTTAATTGAAGGGGAAACAAATTTGGATTCGTAAGATTTTATGACAGTGAAAAATGCTGGCAAACTGGAAAAGGAACTAGATTCCATAAGGATTGGTTCAATGAAGTTGTTTGTTAATCTGCCTAAGAGTGAAGAAAAAAAGATAACAAATGATACGTTCTCCAAGTCCGAAACGAAGATAGCGAAAGATAAAAGTAGGGTGGTTAGTTAAACAATGGAGAGTGAAGAAGGGAAGTAATGTATAAAAATGGGAAACTAATGAACGAAAAATTGGGAAGGGAAGTGGTGAAGACTAGCGGGGGCATAGAATCACAACGCATCTGGTGAAACTTCTATGGCTAGAAGAGAGCTTGGTTGGCACCACCTTCGAGTACTTATCTATGGAGGAGATACGTAAAGATCTTGTAAAGGAAGGATTAGATTGTATAAGAGTAAAGTATCTGAGGGATAAAAGGTTCTCTTAACAGCGCAAGATGGATTGAAAATGTCTCAAATTGTTAAAGAGAATAGTATGTGCCTGGGCAAGGAGTTTGAATTCATCAAGCATTGGGGTGAGGTACTGCAATTTGGAAACAAGGTCGAGTGGACTAGGTGTAGAGGAATTTTATTAAGTTAGTGGGGTTGTTGCGTATTACGGATATAGGATGATTCACAGGAGAGACCTTGGTGTGAGTATCGGGTAGTGACTGGCTTTCGGTCAGGACCTTTAGGCTTTGTTAGTAAAGAAGAGGAACCTGAAAATGATTTTATTTTCATACAGTTATCTCAGTTTGGGTCACGCACCATTATGTATATTTATACACAGGTATATAGAAAACCTAAAGAGTTAACTGTCCGTTAACTAACTATTAATCCTCTCTAATCTTATCACCCCTAAACTTATGGTGGAATCATTGACAACTATAAGTTTATTTCTGAAATTACAAAAACTAAATCCAGATAGCGGTTTTGTGAAGATGTCAACAACTTGAAAGCATCCAGGAAAATGAATAAGACGAACAAGACGTTGTTGTACACGATCTCTTACAATGAATATCTAACTCGAAATGTTTTGAATGAGAATGAAGAACAGGATTGGCAACAAGAAGAACAGTACCCAGGTTATCAGAGTGTATAGTTGGGACGTCTGAAACAATGTGAAGTTCTTGAAGTAAGGATGATATCCAAGTAATTTCAGTGAGAACAGTAGCAACACTCCAATAATCTGCTTCAGTGTTATTGTGAGAAACCACTATTTATTTGTGAGATCCCCAAGACACAAGATTGCATCCAACATAGACACAGAATCCTGTTGTCGATTTGCGATCATCTAAATCTGACCCCCAATCAGCATCACTAAAGCCCAGAATGGTTGAATTTGAAAAACTTTTAAGAAGAAGACCATAGTAAGGAGTTTCAGCCAGATAACGAAGAATCCTCTTAACTGCTTTCCAGTGATGTTCTTGCGATTGATGCATATACTAACATACCTTGTTAACAGAATATGCAAGCTCAAGTCTGGTTATAGTCACATATTGTAAGGCACCAACAATGAACCTATATAAGGTAGGATCGTGAAATGTTGTGGAGCTCCCCTGAGTGATATGCATAGATGTGATCATGGGTGTAGGTTGTCCTTTAGCTTCTAGCATATTTGCCCGATGAAGTAGATCTTTGATATACTTTGTTTGGGAAAGATGAAGACTCTGATCTTTATTCCAGATAACCTTAACACCAAGAAAATAATATAAGGGACCAAGTCTTTCAAAGCAAACTATTTGTTGAGTAAAAGAATAAGAGACTTGATTTCAGAACAAGAACTTCCCGTTATAATGATGTCATCAACGTATATTAAAACAAATATAGAAACCTTATTTTTAAATTTTGTAAACAATGAAGGATCACTTTTTGTTGGAGTAAAACCTATTTGACAAAGATATTGACTTAATTTGTGAAACCATGACTGAGGTGCCTATTTAAGGTCATAAATAGCTTTAAGAAGTTTACAAACTAGATTTGGATTAGTAGAAACAAAACCTGGAGGTTGTTGCATGTAGATCGTTTCTTCTACTAAGTCGCTATGCAAGAATGCGTTGTTGATGTCAACTTAATGTATAGGTCAATTTAATGAGAGAGCATGAGCAAGAATAGTACTTATAATTAGCGGTTTAATAACTGGACTAAAAGTTTCATTGTAATCTAACCCAGCAATTTGATGAAAGCCTTTTGCAACAAGACGAGCTTTGTGATGCTGAAGAGTGCCATCTGCATTTAACTTGTTCTTGTATATCTATTTACAGCCCACAACAGTAGCTCCAGGAGGGAGATCAGTGAGAATCCATGTTTTGTTTTGAAAGAGAGCGTTATATTATGTCTGTGTAGCTTTGAACCAAACAGGACTAGCTAAAGCTTGCTTAATAGTGTGTGGTTCAGTAGGATACAAAGGTGCAGAGATTGTATGAACTTTGGGTTTACAAATACTAGCTTTTACACGAGTAACCTTAGGATGAACATTTTAACCCGTTGAGAGATGTGAATCTGTGTTTTCTATAGGTAAAGGAGATATGCACACAGAAGAATTGTTGTTTTCATATAGATTGGAATGCTCATTTATTGGAGAATTGATAACAGTAGTATTTTGGGGTAAAGTTTCATTTTCACATGCAATGTCAATAGTAGGTTCAATTAGAGTTATAGGTGTTGTAATAGATGAGTCTATGTAACTAGGTGAAATAGGTACAGCAAATGGGTTATCAGAATTCTGAAAAGGGAAATGCTTTTCATTAAAGATGACTTTGCGTGAAATAATAATTTTACCACTAGTGGACAAACAAATATAGACTTTCTGTTTTTCACTGTATCCTACAAATAAAAACATTGCAGATCTGAAATCAAACTTATTTTTATTATAGGGACGTAAGAGAGGGTAACAAGCACACCCGAAAACACGGAGAAAGGAATAGCCAGGTTTAGTTTTAAATAAAACTTCATGTGGAGAAGATCCTTGTTAAAAATCAGTGGGTAACATATTAATAACATGGACTGTAGTTAGAAAAGCCTCACCCCAAAACTTTCGTGGTAGAGAAGCATTAGCCAAAAGAGCTAAACCAATGTCATTTATATGTTAGTGTTTCTTTTCAATGGAGCCATTTTGTTGATGTGAATGTGGGCATGTGAGACGATGACGAATACCGTGCATATTAAGATAAGATGCAAGACTAAGAAACTCTTTAGCATTGTCAGTTTGTATGGATTTTGTCGCAACCGGGATCACGACGGGACGGCTGTCCAAAAATAATTTCTTTTTTTAAGAAAAATAATGGAGTCGCCACCATAATTTATTAAAGGAAAAACTATGGAAAACCAAAAAAAGTCAGATAAGGCAAGTTTGCAAAACCGGATTTAGAGTCCGGGAGTCGGTTACGTGTGAGGAAGGTACTAGCACCCCACAACGCCCGCCCTAAGGCGGTA
>Ga0209489_106205_pt1 | contig 19531 bp, 10 predicted proteins | sample SiratrowhiteBW_FD_187527 | JGI IMG/M metagenome (GOLD analysis project Ga0209489, IMG submission 187527) | Root nodule microbial communities of legume samples collected from California, USA - Siratro white BW (SPAdes) (version 2) | ecosystem: Host-associated > Plants > Roots > Nodule | place...
CTCAAAATGCATTTTAATATATATATATATATATATATATAATGCATTTGAAGGGTTTGAGGTGCCAAATTTTGAAATGTGCTTTTCATCATCAATTAACCTTTTGTTCTGGAATGATTTTCGTCTAGATACTAAAGACAACTCCCCCCCGGCTGTTCTTATGCTTAGCGAACCTGCAGAATAGTGTGTTCTGCATTGCACTATGAACACCATTCTTCGCACACACAACTGGTAAAATAGTAAAACATGAATGTTATAACATTAACACTAAATACTAATAAAAGAACATGTTTTAAATAACTTCCTGTGTTAGGATTGTGAATTGAAAAATACTGTTGAAAGTGATTTTAACGATCTTACTATTATATAAAATAAAATGTTATAAATTACTAAAATATTAAAATAAAGCTTTCATCTCTAAACAGATGAGATTATAAGTTTCTTTTACAAATATTAAATATATAATTACATCAAAAAGACGGTAATCTAACTGCATTTTAATTTGCTTTCATATTAAAATATGATCGTATAGTTATAAAATAAATCACGAATAACTATTTTAAAATATAATCAATGTCATTATATCATTTCAAATGAATTTACAAAGCGCCGTATTATTCTCATCCAAACATGGATTAGAAAAGACATCTAATCATTCTATCCAAATTTTAATGAGACAACTTGTTTGGAAGATTTTATCTGAGTTAGGCTAACTAACACCTATTAAATGAAGTTAAATAATGTGCACTGAGTCATTAAAATTCTTGTCCTAAATAGAATACACACACAATGCCCAAATATACTTAGTTAGAAATTGATTTACAAATTTCTTCCTCGCCCGACACACATGCAATCTAGCTCAGACCATTTGTTTCCTAGTGTATCCTCACCCGATAATAAGTAACAAAAATTGTATTTGTTTTTTCATTCTTAACTAGAACTGGGCATGACAAAACATTCATGCGAATACGGGTACTATTTATTTGTTAACTATCTGTCTAAAGAAATTTGTACAGTCACTTGTCAAATATCGGAGGAAAAATAACTGCAAGGTTTATTTTAGACACCCATGGATATATTTTTTTTAAATAAGATTATTTGAAATATAAACCTAGATAAAAAAAGTTCTTTAAAATATAAACCTAGATAAAAAAAATATTTTAAAGTGTAATCTAAGTAAAATTACACAATAAAACATTGATGCAAATAAATTTGATTTTTCTAAAAAATAAATTCAAATAAGTTGTATCATAAGATACAAGTTTTAACAAATAATTCTTTTAAAAAACAACTTCAATTTAATAAGTCTAAATAAAAAAATAATTATATAAAATCAAATTTTAAACAACTCTTCAATATTAATATTTTTCTTACTTATTTTGATCTTTTTAAAATATCTAGATAAAATTTACCACCAATAATTAATGGATATCCACGAGTGGGATACTATAATATCGGTACTCATGCCATTAACAAATGATAACTCGTACTTATTGTTTACAGTTATCTGTTAAAAATATCATTTAATATTTGTTATATATTTTAACCACGAATATCAAATTTTTATTATTCCCTCTTTTGATACATTCATTTATATGATTTAAATATTATTAGTAAAAATTAGAATATTTCATTCATATATTTTATAACACAACATCTATTATCGTTTTTTTTTTTTACAAAAACACTAAGGATTTCATAATTTTATTTTTCAAATTTATGAAGTTTTATTTTACATTGTAATAATAGATATTTAATTGAAAAATATAAAAATTTTAAACATTTAATAGAATAACGTTTTTAATAATGACTCAATCTGAGATTTCAAATTTATAATAGTTTTAAAATTTAATTAAACCGCTTACTAATTTTTTTAGTTATAAACTAATAGAATTCCAAATTTATATTTATTTTAATTTTAATTTTAAAAGATGTCATATATAACAGAAATTAGTAGTAGCAGTGTTCACGCACGTAAAATTAGTATTTAAGGAAAGTTATTTATCATAGATTAATAAAACTCCAGGAATTAATTTAGCCAAGGAAGATGTTTTTAAACTTCTGTAAGTTACAAAGTTTTATTTTAAAACCTGAGAAAAATACTCCAGCATTATTTCAAACCTAAGTAAATAAAAGTAATTAAGTAATTTTTGAATATTTTTCATAAATAAATAATTAAAAAACATATAATTTTAATAATTTTTTTTCCTCTATTTTTGTATTCTTTCCCTCTTTTTCTTCTCTGTAAACCTAAGCCTCCTGTAACTTCCCACTGTACATTCTGCAGTTTCAAATTTGGCGCAAGTTTGGCGGCGGCGGCGGCTGCTCCTTCCAATTTCTCCGCCTGGGATTCCGGCACCGAAAACGGCGGTGCCGCATCAGCACCGGAGGTTTGTCCCTCGACGGAATACAATTGAAAATCAATTTGAAAGTACATATTTATTTCATAGTAATTTTATTCGATTAGGATTTTCTCTGGGTGCGTTTTGCATAAATCCTAACCTAGAAGCAAACAAATCCGGTGTCTTTTTTGGCTTTTTTTCAATGTCCAACTGAGCTCGGACGAGTTCACGTGTTGACTCGTGATTTTGATAACCATGATTGAGATTCAGACTTCTCGGCAAGTTCCTGTTGAGTATGTAAGAGTTTTAAGAAGCTCCCTTGGACAGTTCAATTGAAAACTATAGCTGATTCATCATCAAATAGGGTCTTCATAGATGACCGCTTAGTCTTTGTTCTCTTCTTCAGTTCAGCAATTGGAGGTAGTTGATCACATTCATGATTTCAAAGTTCTTGTACGTGTAACCCAAAAAGCTGAACTTCTTTAGACAACATAATCTTTCTCCATGGGCCTGTTTTGAGGGATTGTTGTCAATTTCTGCCAGTGGATTCCTCTCAGCTTTTACATGTTGAACCTAGCCTCTGCCAAGCATATCTGATTTCTGAAGTTTCTCCATAGCATGTACGTGACCAATCATCCTCTCTGACATCTCCAAATGAGCCCTTTCCCTGCCATAGTCAAGGGCTCAAAATCTCGGGCCCCAAATTTTGCCTCTTAAGCGCATGTATTCTGTCTCCTGTTTCTCAAATTACCTAAGCAAATTGTTCTGCTCTTCCCCAGAGACTTCAGCATCTGCCAATTTTTTTTCCTTGCATATTACACCATTCCTTTGCAAGTGCTTAATTTGCTTCTTATAATGGTTTTCTGTGTGCTGCTTTGCGGCTTCAACATACTATTTGGTCACATTTGAAGATGGTTATGTTATTTCTGCTTCTGTTATTTCTGACCAGCTTGCACTGTTCATCGAGGTTAAGATTTCTTATTTATGGAATCTCTTATCTAGGACTACGATCATACAATTTGAGAAATTTTATCAGGGCGTGTTGTCCTTAAAGGCGAAATCACTTTATATTGGTAATTTTCAATTTTTCTAGTCCCACAAAATGTTAATTAAGATTTCTCACTAAGCTTAAGCTTGAAATACGTCCCTAATAGATATTTAATATATCTAGGTTGATTGTATATTGATCCGTACTACGTCTGTATATTGATTTTGGGTTCTCATGACTACCATTTCTTTTTGGAATTTTTCCATGATGATCATGCTGGGGTTATAATCAAGGGTTCGTTTTAAAAGATGTTTTAGCATAGATGCATATTACCTAATGCTTTTTGCCTATTTTAGTAGTATGCAGTCACTAATTTTATCTTCGTCTTGAATATTTACTGATAGCATGGATCAGGCTACTGTTTATTTTGCACGAGTAATCATGGAAAGCCAGCACCAAATGCCACGTAATTTACCCAGAATTTGACATTGCATTCTGAGGTTGAAGCAGTGCATCAGAGACTAAGAGAATTCTAGTGTCTCAATGGCAGCTTCAGAGAAAACTCTAACAATTAACAACTGTGCAACAAGTGAAGGCTGGACGGTTGTTTTACCCCGTCGCAGCAGACAAAGAAGAAAAGCTACCAAATCTGAAGTTTTGGAGGAAAAACAAGAGCCATGGACTCCAACAGATTCTCTGATTGATCCAAGCAAAGAATCAACCTTGGTGCAAAAAATGGAAAGATGTATAAATAAGATTGATAAATCTGAATTCTATCATACTTTCAGGGATCAAATTCAAACATCAGTTGCTGATTACTTCAATAGGGTTTTGGGCTCGGAGATAAAGATGCAAATGGTCATTTATGGTATTGGCAGCATTGAATTGTATGAGCCCCCTCGATTGCAGCTTAGCCTTGCAATATTGTTGAGAAGAGATTTCAGTTGGATTGAAAACATAGAGGTATTTGATCCTATTCTTTCTGCAACTGAGTCTCGGGTTTTGGAAACTCTTGGTTGTTCTGTCATGTCCATAAACGAGTTCGGGAGACGAGAGGCATTAAAGCCAACAATGTTCTTCATGCCTCACTGTGAGGCAGAGTTATATAACAACCTGTTGCAAGCAAATTGGAAACTGAATCTCTTGAAAAACATAGTATTATTTGGGAACAGCTTTGAAACATATGAGCAGCATGTGTCATTGTGTAAGAACTCACCTATTGTTAATTCAATGGGGTATATTTTGGCTGCTCGAGGATTCACAAATGAATTTAGAATCCAAACAGTTTCAGATGATTATTATAATGCATTCCATGATTCTAGTTGGCATCTTTTCAGCCCTGTCCTTGAGACAGAGTTGCAATTTATCGATTCTTGATGGAGGGTATCTTACAAGCATGAATTCATTTAAAGGTATTTACATGTATCATTTAAGCATACTATTGATCCTGTGTAAGAACTGTTATCCTCTTATAGCTGTTTCTTGTATCGAAATATGTAAAGGAATTGTTTCTCTTTTGATATTCGGCTTTTTGTTTCTTAGGTATGTTAGAAGCATAAATTCATTTAAAGCTGTTGGTAAATACTTTTATATTTGTAATTTTAAATTTAAAGCAAAACTCCAGTTACTAAACTTCAAACAAAATCCACCCATTATCACAATCTCTATTTTTTTAGGAAGTCTTAGATTCAATTATGTGATCGATCACACGTGCATTGGTATAGACATATTGGCAAACACTCTAAAAACTAGATATTGACGGCAACCACACCTGTGGATTCACAATTTTGATGCTTGACCTAGCAAACTATATATATATATATATATATTGATTTGGATTTAAGCAATAAAGAAATTTTCATTTTCAGAAATATCGGTATTTTCCTTCCACAAATACAACTCACCTACTTTCTCCAGTATCCTATATACTTAGAAACTCCATTGTCCCCTTTGTCAAATCGGGAACTTTCTCCTTCTTTGATTCTTTCATCTTGTTTATCACAAGATGTCTTAACATTTCATTCTATCTTTACCTTTACCTTGTTGTTCAACTTAATCTAACCAACCTTCGTCCTATCATGCTCTTTACAAGTATTATTTCCCTCCTCTTAAGTATGTTCAATCATCTTTAACTATTATGATTCAGTCCATTGTCAATGTGATTGAATTGGCCCTTACTATCACCATTACCTATGTCTTGATCATCTAAATTTAAACCAAACAATTTTCAAGAGACTATCAAGCATGGCTATTGGAGAGAAGTCACGAGTTGTGAATTAATGGCCTGGATGACGAACACGACTTAGAATGTCAAAGGATAAGATCTGAGTTTGTATGACCTGAGTCTATAAGATCAAGAAGTTGTCAGAGGATAGGGTTAAGCATTACAAACCTTGCCTTATGGAAAAGGGGTTCTCCCAAATTGAAGGTGTGAACTATTCCAAAACCTTTTCTCTTATGACGAAAACGACTACAATTGAGGTGTCCTTTCCCTGACTTTCATCAATTGTTGAAATCTTTAACGACATGATGTCAACAACGTTTTTTTTGCTCAACAGACTCTTTGAATACCACCTATATTAAATGGTTATAACTCTTCTAAAGTTACAAGTTGCGTGAATCCTTTGAAACAAGTCGTAAATGGTATGAATTTTATCTTATGGATATCACAATGCACATGATGATCATAATCGTTTCATCAAGGCAATGTCATCGATATTGGATAACGGAATATATCAGGGTTCCTAGAAATCTTTTATAAATGGGTTATGGCGGAGGTCTTCCGGTCAAAACAAATACAAAATATAATATTAGTGGACATCGGCGAATGATGGTGAGCAGATGCAATAAGTGGTGAGTAGCGAGGTTGTGGTTGTTAGTAGTTTAAATGAAGCAATATGTTGAATCCTAATTTGAAATGGGTTGGGTAGGCCCAATTACTTAAAATCCAAAGAGGGGCCACAACACGTTAGAGTTTTTAACCAAGCTCATCGCGCCTCCTTCCTTAACTGTCGTGCAACTTCGTGTTCTGATTGTTGCGTCGCCACACAACTTTATTCCTTGATTGTCGCATCACTATCACCACTACACACATTAGTGTTTCTATCCGTTTTTTTCTCCATTTTCGTTCAGCGATAACATCCTGTAATGCAAAAAGCGGTCGTCATAGGCCACCATGAGAAACCCACATCGCTACTATCATGTGATTGCGACAAGCCATAGACCCGCCATCGATTTTCACCATGACATCGTCATACCCCATTTTTGACAACACTGTGCAGTGTTATCGATATTAGATAACATAATATATCAGGGAGCCTAGAAATTCTTTATAAAGTTATAATGGAAATCAAAACAGGTTATAGAGGAAGCTTTCCAGTAAAAGAAAATACAAAATATATACATATAATACAATATATATATATATATATACAATTTTTAAAAACATATAAAAATAAAATTGCAGTTGTCAGTAGTGGCAACAGTGGTGGTGAACATAAATGATGGAAAGGGCAATAGGTAGCAGCAAGTGATGGTGAGCAGTAGCAAGCGACAATTTATAGCAACAAATAAGTAGTGAGTGGCGAGGCTATTATTAGGTTAAATGAAGAAATGTGTTGAACCCTAATTTAAATTATGACAGGTAAGCCTAATTACTTACAACCCTTAAAACTCTAAGAGGGCCCACAACACAGTAAGGTTTTCAGCAGAGCTCGTCGTGCCTCCTTCGTTACGCTGTCACACAACATCGTTCTCCGATCATCGTGTCCCCATTGCTGCTACTTTCATTGCGATTTTATCAACCTTTTTCGTCATTTTTGTTCAGCATCCTGTAATACAAAAAGCGACTACAATAGGCCATCGTAAAAAACCCGCAGCACCACCATGTGACGACGACATGTTGTAAACCCGCCACCGATTTCCACCATGGCCCTGTTATACCCGATTTTTGATAACACTATACAATGTTATCGATATCGTATAACGGAATATATTAGAGACCCTAGAAATCCTTGATGAAGTTATAATGAAAATCATCACATGGTGGAAGCCTTCTGGTCAAAACAAATACATAATATATACATATAATACAATATATATACACATAATTTTTTAAAATATATAAAAAATATAATTATAGTTCTCAATGGTGGAAACAACAGCTGTGAACACGGTGGCGGAAAGTGGCGATGGACAGCAATAAGCGATAGTGAACAACGACGATAGGCAGTTAGCGGTGAGGTTAGGATTGTTATTAAGTTAAATGAAACAATGTGTCTAACCCTAATTTGAATTAGGTCAGGTAGGCCTAATTACTTAAAATCCAAAGAGGGGCCACAACACATTAGGGTTTTTAACAAAGCTCGTCACACCCCTTCCTTACGCCGCCATGTAGCTTCATGTTCTGATAATCGTGTTGACGCACAACTTCGTTCTCCTATCATCTCGTCGTCGTCGTTGCACACAATAGGGTTTCTCTCAGCCTTTTTTGTCATTTTCGTTTAGCAGTACCATCATGTGATGCAAAAAGTAGGCGCTGTGAAAAACCCACATCGCCATCACTATGTAGCGGCGACAAGCCGTAGACCCGCCACTGATTTCCACTATGGCGCCATTATACCAATTTTTTATGACACTATTTCAAGATTAACAATTCTGAGTTCAATGCCCTAATAATTTTTTTGGTGATATTCTGTTGACTAATATCTTTGTACAAGGGGTAATATCCATGATTCTAGTGTGCATATTTTTAGCCTTGTCTATGAGACAAAGTTACAATTTATCAATTCTTGATGGAGGATATCTTACAAGCATGAATTCATTTGATGTATTATAGGTATCATTTAAACATATTGTTGATCATATGTAAGAACTATTGTCCTCTTACAGCAATTTCTTGTATTGAAATAAGCGGAGGAATTATTTCTCTTTTCATATTTCTTAAGGTATCTTAGAAGCATAAATTCATGTAACGATATTGGTAAATTTGTAATTTTAAATTTAAAACAAAAATCTAGTTACGAAACCAGTTTTTTTTAGAAAAAATAAAATAAAATCTACCCATTATCAACAACAACCACAATTATGGATTCACAAACTTGATGCTTGCCCTGCAAATTTTTTCTTTTCCTTTTTATTTGAATCGTAGTAGACAAAGATAACTAATCAGGTACTTGGTGTGCTTTTTCTCAGTAGCTGAAACCATGGTAAGACTTTTCCTTCAAAATGAATAACTTGAAAAACTTTTCAGTCTTGTACAACCATGTCATTGTCTCATCATCATTGAAATGTAGAAATCCAACTTCATAAAGTGAGAATGAGAAACAATTGAAGTCCTTTTGAGATTTGAGTATGCAACTCCTACAAATGTTGATCAATCATTGAAATGTGGAAATCCAACTTCATAGAGCAAGAATGAAAAACAATTAAAGTACTTGTGAGATTTGAGGAGTAGCTGATGCAACTCCCACAGATGTTAATCAATTTTTCTTACCCTTCTAAAATATATAATCTCAAGCCTTTTAGGTCGTTGGCCCGTTCTAATGCTTTTCCATGATTTGTGAGTTAGTTATCGCATGACTTGAACATATATTTTTACTTTTGGACCTCATTATATTGATATTTGTATCAAAAATTAGTACACAAGTTATATTGATTTGGATTTAAGCAATAAAGAAATTTCATTTCTAGAAATATTTATTTCATGAAATGTTATTTCCTTTCAACAAAAATAATCCACCTTCTTTCTCTAGTATCCTAGACACGAAATCCCTGCATACATAACCATTAGTCATAACCATTTCTCCTAATTATATAATCTCAGAACCTCTAATGAATCTTTCATCTTTATTTAAGTAAATCCTCTGTTGTCCCCTTTGTCAAATCCTTTATCGCCTTTATCTCTGAATTTTGAAATCCCAATCACCAACAATAAGAAATTTTTTCCTTCTTCGATTCTTTCATCTTTTTATTGCACAACATGTCTCAACATTTCATTCCATCTTTACCTTGTTGTCCAACTCCACCTAGCCAACCTTCGTCCTATCTTGTTCTTTACAAATGTTATTTCCCTCTTCTCAAGTATGTGCAATCATCTTCAACTTCTCTCATATGATTCAGTCCTTTGTCACTTATGATCAAATCTCTCGTTTCCATCAGCATTACCTTATGTCTTTATCATCTAAATTTGAATCAAACAGTTTTCAAGAGGTTGTCAAGCATTGTTGTTGGATAGAAGTCACGAGTTGTGATGTAATAACCTTGATGATAAACACAACTGGGATATTGTCCCCACTCTTCCTTTGGTGTGACCTATTGAATGCAAATGAGTCTACAAAATCAAGAGTATATACCATAGTGCTATGTGTTATAAAGCTTGCCTTATGACAAAGGGGTTCTCCCAAATTGAAGGTGTGGACTATTTTAAAACCTTCTCCCCTATGGTGAAAATGATCATAATTAGAGGTGTCATTTCCTTAAATTTCATTAAATGCTAAAATCTTCAACAACTTGATGTGAATAACATCTTAAACTTTTTAAAGATGTATATATGATGATACCAAATATACTACATGGCTACAACTCTTCTCAAAGTTACAAACTTCGCAAATCCCTCTATGGTTTGAAACAAGTAAGTCGTAAATGGTACGTAAATTTTTATCTACTTTAGTCTTATCTTATGGATATCACCATGCACATGATGATCATAACCTTTTTATCAAGGCTCACAAATTCAAGTTCAATGTCTTCATCGTCTATGTTGATGAAATTGTGTTGATTGGTATCTTTGTACAAGGGATAACTAACATTAAACACAACTTTCATATCAAGGACTTGGACACCTTAAAGTACTTTATGAGAATTAAGGTAACTCCTTTTAAGCAAGACATCTCTTTATGTCAATACAAGAATTGCCTTAATCTTCTCAAGACTGATGGATAGCTTTCTTCATCTACATGTTGACTCCTCTGGCCTTTTTTTCCAATCCTCTTCCATCTGAAGGTCTTAGAAGTGGACTTTAAACCTACTCTACCTTACAAAACCAATTTGTAAAGTGAGTTTTGCACTCACTTATAAACTATTGAAAGGTTATCTCTAATCGATGTGGGATCTCCAATAGAATGTTAATTAGACACCTTCTATACCTCACTAGCACTCGGTCTAAAACTGCCATTATCATATAATAATTAAGTTCAGTTCATGTAAAACCTACACGGGCACATCTCAATGCAACAATCAAAGTTCTTTGTTATACTAAAAGCAACCCATGAAAGGCATGGTGTTTCCTAGAACATGCAATACTCAAATTCGTGTCTTTAGTGACACTAATTGGGTGACTTATATGGATTCTATATGTTCTAATACTTGATAATTCCCTTGTTTTGTTTTGAAAAATAAAGAAGTAGAACACGATTTTCCACTCCTCCTTCGAAGGTGAATACAAAACTTTTACTTTGCTATTTGTGAAGTGTAATCACTCATTTACCTCATTTTCAAATTCCTTGTTCAATGTAATCTTTTCTTTACGCCGACAGTAAAGAGGACTCATGCAATTCTTTCTAGTTTCTTCATCTAATTAATTGAGAAACATTTCACCAAGCATTTCTCATCTCGTTTTTAGTGTTAATCTCTCCATGCTAAAGTTATTCAACCATTTCCTACCTAGAGCTTGTAGGAAGCTAATATTTTTCAAACTTAAGCACAACATAACACAACAATATACTAATTTTATTTTTTGTTTTTCTCCTAATATAGAGAGTGTACACGCATATATTTCTTCTCCTTATCTATTTTAGGTCATGCTTTATCTAAACATTATATATATATATATTGATAATGGGACATAGTAAATATACAAAATCTATGTCCATTGCTTAACTTTATTTCTTTCTCTATTGGTCTTTTACTTACCACAATAGTTATGAAAGTTACATATTTTAACTCTCGTAATTGTTTGTAAGTGATGAATATAATTTTATCTTAATATTCGCATATATTTCGGTTCTTTAAATTACTAACCTTTAGTTCATTTTCTTAATAATTTAAAATTATGGTTTTTTTTTTATCTTGTTAGAAATTAAATACTTTAAATATTTTATCATAGATCTATTACATATTGACAGATAATGAATAGAAAATCCATTTAATATGTTTATTAAAGTAACACATTAATAAAAACTTTTAACTAGCAATAATATTTTTTAATCATATTTAACACTTTGATTTAAAAAATATATAAATAAAATAAGAATTTAATCCATTAATAAAAATAATATATAATTTATAATTTAAAAATTGAAGATTGATGTTGGTTTTGGTTGAACTTGAACCAATTATATTTCTAAACTTTAAAGAGACCTTATTAGAAGTTTTCACTCATTTTAAACACACATAAAAGCTTGTGATACCTGACTCATCAAGTCTCTCTTGATCTGCGTTCTCTTATTTGTGTACTCTACGTAACTTTTTTAATTTTTGTGGTTGAGACTTAGTCCTCTAGTACTATTTCAATTAATTGCAATATTTTTATATTTGCTTATTTATTCGTATTGGTAATTGTTTTTGAATAATTCTACATGTTTTGGAGAAGAAGTGTTTTTTCGACTTATTAAAAGAAAGAAGGATTTGGCCTCGCCAAGGTTTCAAACTTTAAAACAAAAATATGCCAATAATAATTAATAAATTGTAGTAACCCGGAAGTAAAAATAATAATAAAAAAATAATGGCAAATTGATGTTCTTCCCTTTTTTTCGATGAAACTTTGTTCAGTATATTTTTAGAGGAATTAAAACTAAATTTTAAGATGATCAGAAATCACATATTTTATCAGTGTTCACGATTTTATCTGATTTGTGTCATTAAAATTATCACCTGATTTGAATATAGAAATTAGATATAATTCAATTAAATTTTGATTTAATAAACAATTGTTTTACAATATAATTTTAGATTCATTTATGTTTTTTTTATGTTGTTACAAAAATGATGAAATATTATATTACAACAATGGTAAAATTGTTAAATAAAGAGATGTATTATAATTTTTTTAATAATTTTTATCATATTTATAATTTTATCTTTTTTATATTTATAAATAAATTACATTTGATAAATATAAGTATATTACAAGCACAATACAATTTAACTCAAACAACTTTTAAGAGATATACCCATGAGTCATATATATTTATCAGTTATTAATTAATTTTAAAACTATAATATCATATTTAAAGATAATGAGGGGTTTGGTTTGGTTTTCAGTTTCCAATTAAATTTGAACCAAACGGATCTATCGAAAAAAAAAATAGATAAACAACGTCTTGCCAAGAATAAAAAAACAATTTCATTATGATTTTATAATATTTTACAATGATTAAAGTAATATTTAAACATTTTTTTGAAAATGTTAGCATTTGGTTATTATATATTATCATTAAAAATACTATTTTTTTTAAACATACGAGTAATATATGTATTAATTTAAACTAATTAGAAAGTAATATATTCTAAGTTAATCTGTAAACATGTTTATCATCAAGGTATGATCTAACAAAGAAGTTGATAAACCAAATATTTTGAAATTATGAACAAAAGTTAATTTTTTACTATGTATAGGAAGGATGAAAAGGAACAATCTTTGACTCTGGATAGGGAATATTTTTATAAAAGAAAGCACGATTATTTATTTGTTTAATAAAGTTTATTAATTGAACATAAATATTTAACTTTTCTCATAAATGTTTCGTTTGAGTGTGATAGAAAAGTTATGACAAATAATTATAATTTATTTATTATAAGGTTTAGCCGTGTGGAGTGGGCCCAACTGTGGACCTGACTTTCACAATCAGCACACACATACGACAGAACACAGTTTGGTACTACGTTGCCATGACACCACAAAAAGAAAGAAAAAAATTATTCATATTTTGTAAAAAAGAAAACTGAAAAAAAAGAGATTATCTAAAATAAAATAATTAATGCAATAAAAATGATATTGAAAAATGCTATGCAAATTTATTATATGAAGACAATTTTTTGTCATTGTACAAGATAAACATTTATGACAAACACAAAGTGAGTAATTTAATAGGAATGTATTAAAATTTAAATTAAGAAAGTAAAGCATAACTTTATTTCTTGTTTTAAATCAAGAAAAGATGAAAGAGGACATTCACCTTGTTTGGATTTATGATTTTTAAAATTGATTTATTATTGTTTGAAGCTTCTATGTCTATAAATTGTTTCTGTTGTGGATAATAAACTCATTCAACCCTTATCTCTCACCCTTGCTCTGCATCTCTCAAAGCCACCTCAAAAACTAACAAACAAAACCCAATTCTTGTTTCAACCCCAAACTGAAACACCTTCACACAACACCCTAAACCTCAGAACAAACACAAAACTTCAAACAACAAACACAAAAAATAATAAAACATCATTGCCTTAAAAAAAAAAAGTAACAAAACTCACCGCGAGGCTTTCCTCTTTCCGCGTAGCAGCCTTCTCGCCGCCGCGTCGGAGTCTTCTCGCCGCCGCCTGAGGTGAAATACAGCAAACCGTAAATTTCATTATCACTTTCTTTCTTTCTTTCTTTCTTAGGTTATCTTTTAAACTCTCACCCTTTGAAATTTCTAGCTCGGTTGTGATTTCTGATTGAATAAAAAAAAATCCTAAAAAGCAAACCCTAAAATGTTCTAATTCATGTTAAAACGAAGCCGCTTTGAAATATCAGCTACCGGCAAACGTAATTCCGAGCGAATTTCATTCCAGGAAATCGAATTTTGAATCAGATGACGTAAATTATAGCATTTCAAATTCAATTTCCGAAAACTCACGCTAATTTCTTTCGATTCTTTGCGTTCAGCAGCTCGGAGATTCTCGAATTCGGCGAAGATGTCGCGGTTTCCGTTCTTCAGCCGGTCGAACACGATTCACTCGGAGCCCTCGCAGAAACCGTATCCTCAGAGCCAGCAGAATCTCGACCGGTCCGGTTCGCTGAACCGGTTCTACGGATCCGTGGAGTCGGCGAAAACCTCAATCCGCGGCAAAATGGTGAAGAAGCTCTGCACCTTGTTCGAGTCCTCCACGAAGAAGACTCCAGAACCGGAGTCCCCATCCGAATCGAAAGCGCGTTGGTCGTCGTGCTCCACGACGACGCTGTTTCGGTTGTCCGGCACGGAGGATCGGATTGTGGTGTATTTAACGAGCCTGCGCGGCGTTCGGCGAACGTTCGAGGATTGCTACACGGTGCGCATGATCCTGAAGGGGTTTAGGGTTTGGGTGGACGAGAGGGACGTGTCGATGGACATAGCTTATAAGGAGGAGCTTGAGCGCGCGCTGGGCGAGCGCCACGTGGCACTGCCTCAGGTGTTCGTGCGAGGGAAGTATGTGGGGGGCGCTGAGGTTATAAAGCACTTGTTCGAGAATGGGGAACTGGCGAAGATCATTCTAGAAGGTTTCCCCAAGATGAAACCGGGGTTCGTGTGTGAGCATTGTGGGGACGCAAGGTTTGTGCCCTGCGAGAATTGCAGTGGGAGTCGGAAGGTGTTTGATGAGGAGGAAGGGTGCTTGAAGAGGTGTTTGGAGTGCAATGAGAATGGACTTCTTAGGTGCCCTTGTTGCTGTTCTTGATCATCATGGCTCCTTCTTGAACATGCTTTTCTTTTGTTCAAGAGTTGAATTTTTTTCTTTTTCTTCATTCAAATGGGAATGGGGATTGTGTATATTGGATGCTGTAAATATTTAGTGGTGTATAAAGATTTGCTAAATATTGGTGGTTGTAATGGAAATCATGGGATGTGTTAATATTATCCCTTCTTTTTTAGGCTAATCTTGGATCAATCTTCTCTGTGCCCTTTTTTACCCTTTCCACACTCACACACTTAAACATAAATACTATCTTAGACCTTGATTCACCCGTACATTCTTCAGAACTGGTCATGCATTTTTATTTTTTTTTCTCATTTGGTAAGAGAGAGATGCAATCAAACTCAGGGTATTAAGATGGATGTTGGTTTGAAGAGTATTTCATAGAATTTTGATGGGATTTCCTGTTAAAGAAATTGTAGTTAGTACTGATGCAAGAAATAATGTGGTTGTGACATCAGTTAATTAATGCTGATGCAGCAAATGATATATGGGAGTTAATATTTAGGTGGATGTATAGTTTGTTCATGGCATTTTGATTGACTCTGATATTGTTTATGCAAGGGATTAAGATTGTCTGAAGTTATGAAAAGAAGTGCATTGATAAGTTCTTTTGATTTGTTTTATTCAATGTTAAATGTTAAGTTTTCTTTTGAAGTTAGAGTTATTGATTGATAATGGTTGTTGGATTTAGACCATACATGTTTAGAAAATGCAGAGATTCCAGAGACTGACACTGTATTAAAATTTATATATAGTAGCTGACGTTTGAGAAAGATTGATTTATGAGGATTTAATAACTTTTATTTTCGAAAAAGCTGTAAAGAAAGTAGCATTGTTTTCTTAAAGATAGAGTGAAGACATATACTCTGCACCGTACATGTCTCATTAAAGAGTGGTAAGTTAAGTTGTCATTATTTAGTGAAGAATAATGAGAATAAAATTGAAGTTTAAGACGTCATTCATAATTTAGAATATAAATCATTCCATAATTTATTGGGACACTAATGTACATGTTTCGTTGTTGATGTTGAAAACACGATGCTATGATTTTTGTTTGTAAAATTGTCACGTGGGATTGTCGCCATTTTTTTCTTCATAATATCTAAACTTTTATCAGTCGGGCTATATATATATATATATATATATATATATATATATATTTATGAAACATACTTAATTATATATAATTTTTTTTGAAGTAAAATTTAAAATGTTTAAATTATTTAATTATAACTAATAATTAAAATTTTGATTTGTAAGTATTCGATAATTTAAAATATAGTTCTACTGTACATTCATATGTTTTAATCAATAGAATGTAAAACTTTTAATACTTTAAATTAATTTTTTATTATGATTTAAAAAATGGGTTAATCCACTTGATTTGATTGTCGTAATGTCATGTTCTAGCAAAAGCTATGTAAAACATTATCAATCTGTAAATTAAGTAACAAATTAATATTCTTTAAGAAACTAAACTATTTCCTTGTTAATCATCTTTTTTATAACATAATCTATTTTACTGATTACTTTTTCATGTACTAAAGAAATATTTAATTGTTGTTTTATAGATTAAAATTTGTAATTAATGCTAATTGATTTCTTTTATACATGTCTTCTCTATTAAATTTGTTCATTTTAAATTCTATCAGTTTTGATTATATAAATTAATTTTAATTCCACTTAATTTATTTATTTTATTATTATATTAATTAATATTCTAATAAAAATTAAATATTATAATAAAAATAATTTTTGTTTCTATTTAAGTATCATTTTCAAAGATCCAAACAACACTAGTTATTCACTTATCATTCACCTTCCCCTAATCTTTAATTTGTTTGAATATATGCATTTATTATAAAATAGAATTAAAAATTCATAAATAAAAAGCTTTAATTATGTCACTACAATAGAGAAAATTTATTATACTTATTTATTTATTTAAAAAAATTATTCTAGTAACATTAGAAATAATATTATAATGGTAAAATTAAAAATAATATTTTATTCTTATTTATTATAAAATAAATATAAAAAAATATTTAAATTTTAAAATTTTGATAGACGGTGTTATATGTATATATTTAGTGTAGATTCCTAATTTTTATTTTACAGTAATATCTAATTATTATTATTTTTATGTTGTTAATCAACTTGGTTTCTTTAAAAATGTAAGTGACATATGGTAAATATTTGTCTCGTATTTTTTTAACAAGGTATATGAAAAAGTAAAGTGTTTTGATAAAAATAGTCTAAGTCTAATGCTTTACAAGAATTTTGTTTTATCATGTTCTATTTGAATGTTTTTTTAGATGTTGAAGATATTGATATAATGAGTTATGACTAAACATAGTTTTAAATGTAAAAAATACTGATAGAATGAGTGAGATATAAACATCTCTTTATTAAATCATTATATTTAGACAAAATGAGTAACGTTGAACATCATATATGTAATTAGCCATCAAAAAAGACTTGTTAAATCACTCACAGAAACCAATAGATGTGTTTGAATGTAGATATCTCTATTATACCTAGATAAAATGAATGACGTATCAACGTTCCTCTTTCAAATATATCTACATAAAGTGAACTCCAAATACTTTTTATTTAAACCTTGAAGAGATTGATAAAGTGAATTACATCTAAACACCCGTCTATTAAGTCATCATAGCTAGATATAATGATCTATTTATTCGTAATCATTTACAAGCACCCTTTTTAATATACACTTATTAATATATATTATTTATTTATATTTCTCATTTCTTATCACATGGATCATATCTAAAAAACCTTATTACTTTTTTTCCAAATCTTTCCCCTTCTAAATAAATAAGTATTTTAAAATATTTTTTTAACACTTTCTTAACTAAATATTATGTAAACAACTTCACTATCTTTTATTTATATTGCTGGTGTGTATTAAATTTGTGTAACTTTGGATTAAAACTGAGAAATCCTCAAAAAGTACTTTTACTTCTACAATTTTTTTCCATTCTTTTTATTCGTCGAAATTCACAATTGTATATTAAAATTTTCAAATTTATTTTGAAACTTTAATCTAAACATAAAATCTGTGGATGATCAATTACCGAAAATATAATTAATCATATTATAAGATCTCCATTCCACTGTTATATTTTAACCTCATGTATAAATTACATTGATGAAAAGTTCACATTTCACCATACACAAAAGCCACAAATACAGTTTTAAAGAACATAATATGCCGACAGAGATTGACAAAAGTGTTTATATATGTCTGTGCAATATGTAGAGATGTCCATATCTTGTTCAATGCAGGTTGTCATTAATGTTGTGAGACAAAGAAATGTGTGTTTCTTCATGTTGAAGCATGATTCTATGTGTTTTTTTAATAAATGTGAATTGAAATTGTTGACATTTCATTTGTTTTTTCACATTAAATAGTGTTGGTGCACCTAATATGTTATCCTACGATAAGATATTTGAGATAGTGATTTCAAAAATTGAGAGGGAAAGAAAGAAGAGGAGGAAAAGAACATTGTGATTATTCTTATTCTTTTCCATACCCAAATTAACTTCAAATACTTCTCTCTGATATTCTACCTTTTGATATAAGCTACAATATTGCAGTAATGCATTAATCAATCTTCTATAAACATTTTATCCTATTTGGTTTTTAATAGTTATAAAATGTTTTCATGTTTGTATAATGGATGATGATTACTTTTATTAAAAAGTTTAATTCGTTACTTTAAGTAATTTTTTTTTAAAATTAGATTCCCACCCACTTTTTGAAAATGTTTTTGAGGGAAATTTAATGAAAAATTATTTTTGGAGACCATTCTTTTTTGAAAAAAGTTATTTGTAAAATCGAACTTCGGATCTTTGAAAAAGTTTAAACTTTTCATTGTACTAAATGCAACCCTAATGCTTATGTTAGAAGAGTGAAACAAATAAACACACGTTTTTTCGCTCGGTAAAGAAAAAAGTATTTTCATTCCTTTTAAACTTAATTTTCAATTTCTTTCCTCTTCTTTACTTTTCTTTATACCATTCCAAACACAACACTCAAATGTTTTTGGGTGGTATGTGAAAAAATAGATCTTTCCACTGTGAACGTGTTTATTGTGACATCCCAAAAATTCTATAACTTTTGTCTGTTATCAAGTATTAACATCCATTTAAGGTTCAAGATACTACAAAAAATGTTAAGATACATCAGAGTTATGTATAACTATTCTCATGACAAAAAGAAAACCATCTCAAGGTTATAGAGTCTTTAACTACAACAAAAACATATATACAAGACAAAAGGAGATCGATTTAAGAGTATATCATCTTTAAGGTGCTCCTAAACCTGCATCTGCACCTGCTCATGTACATAGTACAATCATCGCAGTTCACAAAACAACAAGAAAAGCAAGGGTAAGCTAGCGAAATAATGTTTTTAGCTTATAAGAGTGAAAAGAATTGAAGTGATTAGATTTACAAATGCAAATATGAATTCTTAAGTCGAATAAAACTAAGTTTAACATTCAATCACAAACTTTCATACTTTATT
>Ga0209489_106206_pt1 | contig 19530 bp, 5 predicted proteins | sample SiratrowhiteBW_FD_187527 | JGI IMG/M metagenome (GOLD analysis project Ga0209489, IMG submission 187527) | Root nodule microbial communities of legume samples collected from California, USA - Siratro white BW (SPAdes) (version 2) | ecosystem: Host-associated > Plants > Roots > Nodule | place: USA...
TGGGAGATTGTTGGGCTTTGTGGAGGCTTGATTTGAGTTAGGCCCAATTAGACAGTAACCCTAGTTTCTCCCTATAAATACACAACTTGTATTTGTAATCTGTAGCAATCACAAGTGAATAAAATTCTTCCTGTTGCACGTGGATTAGGGAAACCGAACCACGTTAAATCTTGTGTGTTGCCCGTGTTCCGTTTTTTCTTCTATTCCTTGCAGATTATTTGTGTGTGTTGTTTGTTTAAGACTCATCACGTAGTGTGTCTTCAAGAACGTCTACCCCATCGGTTGTTGGTCGCGTGTTATATTATGATGTTGGCTTTGGGGAATATCTACCCCACACCCTTTCACTTATGTCCTCTCAATGTGTTACTTTATTTTTTTTATCATATATAAAAATGTTCAATGTGAAGAGAACTAAAAACAATATAATTAGAAAGACTAAGTAAACGATTTCTATACTTTTTAATAGTATTTTCTATTAAATATAATTTTCTACAAAACTATGTTGTTTAATTTAATTTTTTATTTTGATATTTTAGTGATGGATGATACTATTATTGATGTAATATATTTTTTACATATAACTAACTTTTTAAAATATAATTATACTTTTGCAATCAATTATGTCTCACAATTATGTTAGTTTAACACAAATTTTATCATACAACAATTCATAAGGATGTCTTAATGACCGAAATAGGATATGATTACAGGTTTAATACTATTTAGTGGTCAAATACAGAAAAAATGTGGAGTATCAGCTTTCAATATATTATTAAGAAAGTTATTTTAGTTTTAACTAAAATATTGAAATCGAACACAAATTTTAAGAGAAAGTTATCAAGAAAATATTATTTAATTTTGATTTATTAGAAATATGAAAATAAAGTATATCAATAATAGTGTATTATTTCAGTTACTAAAATATAAAAAAATATTTACTACAAAATGATTAACTTATAATTAGGATAAATAATACTAAAGTATAAGTTATTGTTTATTTATATTATTAATTAGTAACAAATTTGTACACATGTACGTTTAATGTTATAGTGATATGTGTTTTTCTCTTTTTGAGTTTGGGAGTGGATTTAAATTCACACTTTGAAATAAATTTTGTTTATAAAATAGTGTAAATGTTTAGATCAGTCCTCTGAATTGTGTGGTATTGTAATTCTAATTTTTGAAAATACCATAATTATGAAAAAGTTATTTAATGTGAAAAGGGTACTCATTTTATCCTAACATTAAAAAAAATGGGTTAAAGTTAGCATCGGTACCTAGGTGAGATATTATCTTTGCATACGAGAGTTGAAGTTGTACACATACATGGCAACTCAAATAAAAAATTGTGGTTTTTACTTTTTTAAAAATTATTACTTAATAATACGTCATTTTCGATTTAGTTCTTCAACTTAACCTCTACTATCATTTTGATCCCTGAAATTAATTTTAAATCTTTAATTAAATTTTACATTATACAAAAAATTATTAACAAATACATCATCCTTTTCTTCATTTTTATCTCTCATTTTTTTTAACATCATTTCGTGTACTTTATAGTTTACCTTGACTTTTGTATTATTTATCTTTATGTCGTGTTCACTATTTAAAATTCAAATATTCCCACCATTAAATGTAAGCTTTAAAAATATACTTTAAAATGTTATAGAATTTTATTAGTGATGTCTTGGATTTAGTTAATGATTACTAATACTAATGGTTATATAAATAAATAGATATTATGAAAAAAAAAATAGCTATACATACGGTATATAACTTTAAAATTCAATATAAGATTTTTAAATTTAAACTTTTTTATTCAACAAGATATAATCATTTTATAAGCGTAACAAATAATATCATATGGTTCACCTTGATATATATTTTTAAGAGTCAAAATTTAAGGAGAATTGAATCTTGAACCTTGAACCTTGAGGTTAGAACTCAATACATTTTCATGTTATAAGTATTAAATTATACATATGTGATTTTAACATTCTACTCAAGGAGAATTGGTGTAAACATGTCTTTAAGACTGCAAATAAAAATAAAGAGATTATTCTGCTAGAGCCTTGATTCGTAGCTTATCAAGAGTTTAGGCTTAATTGGACTTGTTTTGGTCTCCAAACAAACTTTTGGGCTTAAATTCAAATTTGAAGAATATCAGTCTAGAGATATTTGAATATCAAGATTATAAGACATCTCATTGCAAAAAAAATTGTATAGAATAGTGTATAATTTATTTTGGGTTTTGTTTTTTTGGACCATGTATTTGGAGTCACAATAGTAGGATTCCTAATTTTTGGACCTTGTATTTGGGCCAAATTTTGTAGAAGAACAAATCCTTACCCTTGGAAGAGAAGGAGGTGGCACCTCATGGAGTTGAAGTTGGGGCTAGGTGGCCTCATGGAGCTCACTTAGGGCTAGGTGGCCTCGTAGAGCTCACTTAGGGCTAGGTTCGCCTTGTCATGCCTTGTCATGCTTTCCCATGCTTCATTGTAACATGTCACGTCCTCTATGGAGAGGGTCCTCTGCATTTGTGGCTTGACACTTATCATCACCTCATTAGGGAGTGTGTAGAAGCTTGTTTTGCAAGTTAGGGTTAAGGTAAGTGAATAATTAGGACTAGTCATAAATTTTCTATGAATAGGTGACTCTTGTAATTGAAATTTAGATTATGAATGAGAATTATTGTGTTGCCAAAATTTATTTTGTGTCTCTACTTGTTCTTGAGCTCTCTAAAGAGTAGTTTTCTTCAAGACTCTTTTCTTACCTCTACAGTGTGTAGGCCTAACATCACCTAGAATTCACTATATTTTTCCATCTCAATCACATGAAACTTCACTTCTACTTATGACGTCTGATACATCCAATTTAAAAATCAAGAAACCAAAACAAAATTCTCGGGAGAAGGCAATTGGAGCAAGGATAACATGCATTTCAAGCTTGGAATTGTATCAAAAATTATTTTTTTCTCCAATAAAAAATTCCTTTTTTTAATCCTCATATATTTTTGAAATGATTATTTTAATCCCTCAACTTACAAAATATTAGTGACTTTGGTTGATGTGGTTGACAATGTCATTTAGACAAGGCTAAAAGAGTAAGTGTCTAATCTCAACCTCAAAAGTTATGTGCAGCTTTTGCAAAAACCTCTTCCTCATCCTTCACTACATCTTCTCGTTCATGTGAAGAATCTTTAGTTTTTCTCTCACTATGCCCTCTTCTTCCTCATTGGACTCCCTAAAACACTTGTCTCCCTAACTCAACACCCATTTATTAGATTCCAATAGTGGGAACTACTAGAAGATTGTGTAGTTTCAATTAAAATTGGAGACATTGGGATGTTCCATTAAACTTGAAAGTTTGTTCTAAAGTCCCTCATTGCTCCCAACCCCCAAAACATTCTCACTCAACAACGATCTTGTAGAGATTTGCCTTAATACTTAATTGTAACCTCATAAAAAATCCTTTTACTTATTTGGACATGGAAGTTGGGAAAATCCTAAACAAGGTAGTTTTTGGGATGGAATAATGGATAAAATTAAACATAGATTAGCAAAGTGGAAAGGGAAAAGTTATCCCTAGCTAGAAGAATATGCCTTATGAAATCAGTTATTACTACAATCTCTCTTTTCTATATATCCTTCTTCAAAACGTCTATATTTGCAGTAAAAACAATTAAACTTATTTAAAGAGATTTTCTTTAGAGTGCGGAAGGGAGGGGAGAAGGTTTTCATGGGTATCATAGGAAGGGGCCTGCACCTCAAAGAAAGAAGGAGAGCTCGGAATCAAAGATATAAAGATATTTAATTTTCCCTTAGTAGGAAAATGAATATGGCGGTTAGGGACTGAAAATGATGGTTTGTGTAAGGACATAATAGAGTACAAGTATGGGGGTGGAGGATTTGATTGAACTCAAGGGATGATAGGAAGGAATCTCTCCGAGAGACTCAAGAAAAGTAGGAACAATGGAGGAGTAGGGGAATATGTTTGAAGATAACATAAGATGGAGAATATGGAATGGAAAGAGTATAAAGACCTAGCAGGATAGATGCGTAGGAAACATGACTCTTACGGAGAAAATTCCTAGGTTATATGACCTCACAACCTATAGAGGCAATACTAAAAATAGTTGGTAGTTGAAAAATAATCAATCAATTGGAATTTTGAGTGGAGAAGAAGGAGGTTCGAGTGGGAAGTAGAGTAGGAGAACAATTTAATGTAACTGATATCTAATATAGCCCTCAGTTGAGAAAGAGAGGACAAATAGGTTTGGGTGTAGGATGAGATGCAAGGCTACAATTAAATCAACTTATGATGAACTACTTAATGAGTTAAGCGGGGAAGAAAGGAATTTGTATGAAAGTTTATAGAATATTAAGTCCCTTCCATCAACCTAAATCTTCTCTTGAAAAGTGCTACAACATAAGGTTTCAACTAAAGACAACTTACGTATATGAGGAATTGATTTAGATTGTAATTTGTATGTTATGTGTGACAAAAAATAAGAGATTGTTAGTCACCTATTTTTTTAGCTGAAAAGGTTTTAGGTCAGTTTGAGATTTGTGTACTCAGTGGATTAGTGAGGTAGGTGCATAACATAATATGCTAAAAGAATCACTTCAGACAATTTTCAATTTCTAGGGTAAACTCAGGAGGAAACACAACTTGGACATGTTTGTGGGCGGCCACCTTATGGAAAATTTGGAAGTAGAGAAATAACATTAATTTTAAGACTTCAAGACCCAGTCCAATTGAAATATTTACATTAGCCCAACTAAAATCTTGGTCTTGGACAACAGGTAAAGAGGTTTTAACAACCTTTTCTTATTTATACTGGTATATTGAACCCATTGTTAAGTCATTAGATGATGTGACATAATCTCTTAGCCGATAGTTTTGATGATAACAAATATTATAAGACATGTAAAAGGTCTAATGAAATATTAAGCATAAAGACGATGCATTAGATGAATAGTTAAAACCATTAGACGAACTGATAACTACAGTTTATGTGGATCAGATGCATATTCCAAGATGACTTTACTTACTGAGCTGAAATATTAAGATGATATTTGAATATTATACTCACTAAAACATTTAAACTAGAAGCATTGAAAGAGATAACGTACTAGATGAATAATCAAGATAAGGACTGTGATTTTAGAACACGTTGATGAATTGATAGACAACCTCATCCAACAAGAAGAAATCAAGAGATCTATTAAGATTGGACAATACTATGAATGAACAAATTGGATGATATTTTTAGTATACAATGGATAGACGATGTAATAGTGCAAAGATACGCTAGACATATCTACCTGGTCATGCTAGACAAATGTGCGAGACGATATACATAAAAGAGTGTAAGATGATCTAATAAATATAGAACTCAAACAAAAACTAGTCTTAAGAGTGCACCAGACAAAGTGGTCAATGTTTTCACACCAGGGAGTGTTTAAACTTTATACTTTTAATTATTATTTTATTAAATGTGTCAAACGATTATTGAACGTATTTTGAAAAATAATTAATATAATGTTTTATCCTCTAAGCAAAAAATCTCATGTATATTGATATCAAAACAAGATTCAAAAGTATTCTTGATAGAAGTCCATTTAAGTTTGATTTTCTCTAAGATTCAAAATTTAGATAGACTTGAAAAGTTTGAAAATTATATTTATCTATGGAATAAAAAGCTTTTATAATTTAAGGAATTATATTTTAAAATTATCTAAAGTGAGTATCTAATTGACCCATATAATTAAATGCAAATCAGGTCAATCAAGTTCAAATAATTTCCAGAATGGATTAAAGTATTACAAGTAAACTATAAACTAAAACAATAAAATAAATATGGTAAAATGATTGATACTATATTTAAGTCACTAACTTCTAACAATTTGACCAAAAATATCTTAGATTCATAAAAAGAATACCATGAGTACATTATTTTAAATTTTTAAAACATGTTTATTATTAACAAATTCATCATAAAATCATTATATACTGCTTAAAAATATTAGACATTGTAGATTGTCTAATAAAACCATATAGTTATTGCTCTGGTATCACATGAGAAATATTATTCACGTGTTATTCAATATTAATTTAGATTCGAAATTTAAAGAATATCATATATATTATCATTAAAGTATTTTGTATAATTTAATAAATCTTGGTCTAATATATTTATACTGAGTACTAATATCTTTGTAATTTTGTCAAAAAAAAAACATATTTATAATTTATTGTTCATATATATATATATATATATATATGAGTATTTTCAAAATAAATTTAAATTGAATATGTTTCTTAACAACTAGACATTTTTAATTGAACGTATCCCAGAAAATTTATACTAAATTATGTATTATGTTGAACCAATTGAGTTATATTTCCTTAAATTTAAAAGCTAGACCTATTATCGAGAGAATAATATTATTTACCCGAAAAATACATATTTTAAGATATAAAAGAAAAGATAATTATCACCTGTATTGTTTATCATATTTTATGATATATAAAAGAAAAACTTAATACTTTATAAAAAAATTATAAAAGATGGAAAAATACCATCCTTCAATTTTTTTTAATGAAATACACCATCCTAAAGTTAACAACTAATCTAAATTATTCTTATTTATTTGCATCAGAGTAAAGAAAAATCAAAGAGAAAGTTCTAGTAGTATAAATTAAAGAAGACTCTTCATGTCATGTTAGGTTATGAGAAACCTCAAATTCTTTGAAAAGTTCATTGATTGTGTGGCATGGTTATGGTGAGATGCATTTTCTGATCCAACCTTTAGCCAAACACCAGACACCCCAATTAAGGTATAAAGTCAAGCTTCATAATAATTCAAAGAGGCTTTTTCAATTGATGATGATTCATCCTCATCATCTTGCTCCTCTTCCTTTTGACCCCACCAATCCATCCCTTTGGTATATCAAATGAAGATGTGTAACCAAATGACCCCAAATTAAAGCATATGAAGGAAATCCATGAGCCCACATTACACCCTTCAAACTCTCCTTTTCTCCCCATCATTTGGTCATTGCTACCACACTCATGCTTCAATCACAAATCCTCTTTAACACCCTTTTGGCTAAATGCATTTCATTAGTTAATTCAATTACTTTATCACAACTATTTAATGTGGGGTGAAATGAATCTCATCTTAAGATAATATTAAACAATTCTATACTAATTAGTGTAATTAACACCTGCAATCACTTACTTTAAAGTACATAAGAGAATTATTCTAATAAGTTATCATAAGACTCTTTAGCTTCATCTTTTCATTTAGGATAAGTTAGACAACTCCATTTGAGATACTATAGTCCTAACTAACACCCTCATAGCATTTTTAACTACTCCATTTATACCATCTTTATAATATCTTCAATGTGAAGTTCTTCTGATTATTGAAATAAATTAGAATCATTTTCTTAGTCCAAAATACTCATGGTCAAGCATCAAGACTACCCTCCATGATGTGGAAATCTATTAGAAAGAGTGACTTCCAACAATTTGAAATCTTATTTCTAACCTCCCATCATCTTGACATAAATTAGGTGGGTTCTTAGTCTAATTATTAGGTTTTTGCTCATATTGGTTGGTATGAAAATGAAAATGTGTAATAAGTTAATAACATAGGCATGAGCAATGTTTGTAGGTTTGAGCATTAGCATGTGGAATTTAATGTGAATAGTGACGGTGTTAGAAATTTGTCCAGGTGTCAGCAGCTTCATCTTCACTTGGCTAGTCCCATTAATTCAATGTTCCCCTCACTGTTCTTTTCCACTTCTGCACCTTACTTCCTTTTTCTTTCTTTGACCATTCCCTCATTCAAAAGGCTTAGTCTCTTGCTTTAAGGTGTAGGAGACCATGTGAATTTGATAGAATTGGGTTCAAGCATTGCAGTTGAGATTGTGATCTTTTTGAGGGCCCTTCAAATTTGGTTGATATACCTTTCTGTTCTTTGTCTAATTCAACTTTCTTTCTTGCTTCAACAATTTTCCTTTTCATTCTATGCAAGGCTTCAAGATCACTGTAATGATTCATAGAGGAAAAAATAATTGTATATTTAGTATCGAAATCAGATTTAACTTGATTTTAACTTTTATACTTTCAGATTGGCTGAACTCAGTTTTTTAACCTTTAAAATGTTTTTTTTTTTCAAGCTTTCTATGATTTTGTCAATAATAAAATTAATGGAGAGTTACCAAAGTTATGTTTCCAAAAGGTAAAGAATTAAAATGTTTTTTTAAAACTATCTATGATTTTGTCAATAATAAAATTAATGGATTGTTATCAAAGTTATGTTTCCAAAAGGTAAAGAATTATTTTTATTATATTTTAAAAAATAAAACCTAAAATTAAGTTTTAAAAAATACAGTACAGAAACACATTTTCTTTTCTATTCAATAATCCTTTAAAACTCAAATGGTTGTACCTAGTCTAGCTCAAAATTATATAATCAAAATTAAATAACTTAACAAATCTAGTGTGTATCAAGAACTATAAACAGGGAGATTTTTTGTTATTACATTTGAAGAATGGATTTTGATAATTGCTTATCAACTATTAGGAGGAATCTATACCTCCTTCGAAGTGCCGAATCAATCAAAGTGCATTTAGAAAATGCAATGAAAATTCATGTAGTGTGCACACTCATTCAAATAAAAAAATTGTTTTATTTTCCTTTATGTACTTACCAAATATATATATTACTAAATTAATTAATAAATACTTAGAAATAAAAGTTTAAACTACTTGATTTTATTTAATTCCAACAAATATAACTTCTACCATAACTATATCATTATTTAAAAGATGATATTATCAAAACTTATGCACTAATACATGCAAAAATATGCAAATATTTTTGAAATAAGAATATCTCAAACTCATTAACTATTAAGACGAATATCATTAAAATGATCGAAAATCTTATAAGGGAAATAACCAGAGAAAGCATGGTGTGCATGAATATAATATTGCAATTGAGACTTTGCAACTTCGTAAGTGTAACGTCCCTTGTGGAAATACAACATACAAATATTCAAATTCTTTTATAAGATGTATCAAGATCTACGAACATAAATTATGCATTAACTTGGTCTATATTTTTTATATCTTAGATGGAAAATAATTTCTTATTCTTTCTGACAAAAAGATATATCATGGAAAATTATTCCTTATTCTTTCTCACGAAAAAATATATAATAAGTTAATTAAATTCTTAAGATATTTGTTATATGAGCCAAATCTATTTGTATAATAAATACTTCAGATTACTAGTAGATAAATTTTGTTCATTATACGACTGAAATTGGTGAACTAAAAATTCTTTCTTTTAAGATCATTACTTTAAAGTATTTATATTAATATTACATCTTTCTTAGTTTTTCTTGTCAAACAATATTAGAATCTTACATTTTTACTTCATCTGATAATTTTCTCTATAAAATACATATTATATTTCTATACATATTCCATATATATAAATATCTATAATTTCAAAATTTTACGTTTTAAAAGTTGATCCACTGATATAGTAGAAATGATTAACATGCATTATGCTTGTCGGAACAGTGAAAATGATAATAATTGACATTGCGATGGATATGAATCGTAATTCCGTATGGTAATGTTAAGAAGGATTATTCATATCTTTTCATTATTTTCATTGAAAAGAGTAAAAAAAAAAAAATACACATGAACAAGAAAAAGAATTGAGAAAAAATAAACACATGAACAATAAAAAGAACTAATAATGGTTATTAAATAATAATGATAACACAGATGGTGTGAATATATACACACATGTACAATTTAACTCACTATTTATTCATGTGGATCAATCTAAACTATCTTTGTAGTGTCTTGTCAGGATAAATAAGTTTCAATGATAATCTTATTTAAATAACATTCATTTAGATTCCCAAAGTTAATCTTTCAACTATTTATAATTTAAATTTTCACTTTTCTCAAAATAGGGTTAGACATAAGGTAAAACAAAGAACACTGGATTCAAATAAAAAAAATATCAATCAGAACAAAATAATTAAGTTAGGGACACCTGGCTTGATAAAACTAAAGATATAAATTGAATAAGATAGATATAATAATTGTCACATTTTCTTGGTTATTTTTAAGGTGGAGTTGTTTTTGTGATATTTTGCCTTTTTTCTCTGAGTTTATTGCCCTTTTCTTTCAAGAGTGTGTATAACCATTATACTATAATATCTTATTTATAATGTAATTTGTAACGATTATATCTCTCTCGTTTGAACTCTAGTTCTTCAATTTGGTTTCAATTGGATTTAAGATTTTAATAGTTAGTTTGTAAAAGATAATAAAAGGATAAATCCTTTAAGTAATTGTAAAAATATAATTTAGTAAATTATATGAATTTTGTTCGGACAAATAAAATTGTTTTTATATATAAAAAAAGAATATTATGAAAATTAAGGGTTGAATCTTATTGTTTTTATTTTATTTAAAAAAATGGAAAATATATGATTTAGATTTTTATTATTTTTAGAAATATGTTTTTATTTTCTTTATCATTTAAAATAAAATAAAAAAGAGTTTTAGTCTCATTGTATTTTTATGAAAAAAATTTCAATAAATAAAAAAATAAAATAAAGGAAATATTGGTTTATTTTAAATAGACTGTAGAAAATAAAAATTGAATGAAACCCAGTCCATTAAGAGATTCAATCAAAAAAATAAAATGATTTTATTGAGGCCCAATTTAATAGGGGTTTATTTACAAAAATAAAATAAAACAGTTGTGACCTGGTCTGATTGAAAAATAAATCAGTTTGGTTGAGGCCCAACCCATTAAGAGCATGTCAGAAAATATAATTATTATTTGTACCCATTTATATTAATTACTATCTTGACTCTCTCTCCAGTCTGCCTTCATTTTCTCAACTGAGTATTCTAATTAATTACTCACCTTCATCTTCATTAATTTAGACGGTTCAGTTTTAATTATTTTTATTTCCAATTTTCCGTTTTCGGACTTATTTCCTTCCATCTTAGTCTGGCATTTCACACTAAAAAAGGTATAGACACGGTTTTTTCATCTGCTAAGGCACACGAAAATTAAAAAAAAAAAAAACAAAGACACAATTTTACACACAGTTTACAGAAAGTAAGAAGAACATTCTAGGAAAAATTCCAAAGTCCAGAATAGTCCAATTATACAACCCATTGAAGAAGAAGAATTGAGGAGGCTAAATACAGAGAAAAACAAAAAGGAAAAAGAGAGTATTCAACTGGTATGCTTTCTATGCTTTTGTAGGACTTGTACTATGTTGTTTTGTCTTGTATCCATCTTTGTTATGTAATTGCATTTTGATTTGTACCAATATCAATGTTTAGTGTTCCTTGCTTTTGTATAATATTTTTAGAATTTAACTGAATGTGAATTTTCGCCTGAGGGGTTGTTGCTTGAAGTACATCCTCATACCTGTCTTATCAAAATTCTTCCAAATAGAAAATATATACCATAAGGAACCCTAAACCCTATAAGAATGCTTCCAAATAAAAAATATAAGTCAAACAAGAACCCTAAACCCTATTAGAATCTTTTCAAATAGAAAATATAAGCCAAATAGAAACCCTAAACCTTATAGAAAATATATCCCAAACAAGAACCCTAAACCTTATAAGAACCACTTCCAAATAGAGAATCAAAGCCAAACAGGAACTCAAAACTATATTAGAACCTAGACAAAGCCCATCAAAACCCAGAAGAACTAAACAAAACCATAGAATCATAGAAAATCAATACCCATAAAATATCAATTTATCAAAATTTGAATCCATCAGAACACCCAACACAAGATAAAAAAGGTAAAGGTGTAGCTTTTTGGGCTCACTCAATGGAAAATTAATATGAAGCTAGGCTTGACCCTCTTTGTATAAGAAAGTTGAGCTGATTTGTGTATTTTAGAGTTTTCATGTCCACTTATTTATTTTTGTCATCATAACATTATTATTTGCATCTAGTCTTTTTTTTTTATTATTCCCTTATGTTTTTAGTAAATCAATAAATAATATTTTATTTCAGATAAATTTGTTAAAATAAAAAAAATATAAAATTTTCAAAATTAAAAATATCAAATATTCCAGCAAACAATTTTCAAATTACAACTACGTGATCCATGATTTTCCTTTATGAAAATATGTAGGAACAAGGTAAATTCTTGTTGGGCCTAAGAAAATAAAAATTATATTTTCTTTGTTTATTTTTACCTATTATTTTTATTTTATTTGCATCTTTGTTTATTTTTTATTTATTATTCATTTGTATTTGTATTTATTTTATTTTATTATCATTTTTTTATTTGTATTTTTGTTTAATTATGTTTGCTGGTTTTATTATTTTTATTTGCATTTTTTTATCTGTATTAATTGCATCTTCATTGTTATTATTTTTGGAAAAAATAATATTTTGTAAAACCACATTTCTTATTTGATTAAAGGTACTGTCTTATGATAGGCGTTATGGGAGTGCTAACACCTTTCCCACATGTAACTGACTCTCGAATCTTAAATTTGGTTCGTAGACTATTTTTTATTTTTGGTTTTTTTGTAGTTTTCCAATAATAAATTATGGTAGCGACTCCATTCTCTAATTTAAATTTTTTTTATATAACTTTTTACTATTGTCGTCGTGATCCCAGTTGCAACAACTTGGAAGGTTTTTAATGGGAGCAAAAGAAAAAAAAAATATAATTAAGCTTAGCTCTTGCATTAAATTGGTCTTGTTATGAACAACTAAGGTAAAATAATTTTTTTTTATTCAAGTAAATAACTCGTGAGAAAGATCCTAAGTTTATCAATTTGCCACTCAATATGATCATACTTCGATAAATCTTAAGATAATTACTTTTGTCGAATAATACGTTAAGACTCAAGATCGTCTTATTATTTTGAATAATTTGATGAAATAGATTTGCTTTCCTTAGAGATATCCTTTAAGCACATTTCATGCAATTTTACTTTCTTCAATGTAGATCATTTTTTTCTTGTCATGAATTTGTCATGCAATAGTTATTTCTTCAAATTTAACTTGTCTCTCGCCAATTTCTTTAAAACATATCAAACAATACTCTTTGTTGTAAACACTTTTGGACTAAGAGCATTAGACAAAATCATAAAGTTGTTGATCTATAGCATTTCATGGGATGAAGACTTAACGTCCACTTGTTCTTCGTATTCGCTAGACGAATAGGCTATATTTTCTTGTTACTTAATTTCATCAGGATGAGATTCAGTTTATCTAATCTCCTTATTCAATATCTCTCTCAAGATATCCAATTATTCAACTGATGTGAAGAAAGTTTGAAGGATGTTTTCTTCGTCACCCTCTACAATGTCTAGTTGTTCAAAAGAGTACTTTTTTTCCTTTTGCTTAAATTTCTTGTTAAAGATTAAGCTTAGTACATACTACTCAAAATTCATAAAGGAATTTGTAAACTAAACTCGAAAGCAAGAAATATGGTTGTCCAAGTACTTTGTCCAAGATATTATTACCTTACTCTCAAGGTCGATACCCAATTTTTTTTTCTAAAAATTGCACAAAATTTCAATAAGTTGGTCTCGTTTACAAATTACCTCCAGAAGAATCACATAACATAACACCTTGGCCTTTCATCCTCTAAGGAATAAATATCCTCGAATATTCTATGTCCGGTGTTAAGTTTCTAATTGTTTTTTATTAATTATTTCACTAAACGGATTGAACTCGTAGTCATTCAAAATGGAGTGACCTCGTTTGGATAAAACTCGATGATGTCCATTGAAACAAAATAAATGGAAAATTAGCATCAAATTGTGATAAACCATATATAACTATTGCATCCTTACAACATGATGCATGTGAACTCAGAGTTTATTAAGAAATTGATATTGAGGACTTGAATGCAAATCACTTTAAAGCATACTACAATGAACAACTTAGAAGTAAGATAACTTTTGCATGATTTTGCCTACTTCAACATTTTGTCGTAAAACATGAGAAAAATGATAGATTTTGCTAAAGGGTTTTTAGTGATTCATGTTTAGTCCTTTATCGTAAATGGAATTTCTTTTTTTAAAAAACTATATTAAGAACTCATTTTTCTTATATTTACTTCTTCGAATTTAACTTTGCTTCTTTACATTATATATAATTTAGATATTCTCCAAATGTATCGTGTTTTAAAAAGTATAAGCTCTCATTGTAACTCCGACGTAAAGTCATAAAATCGAACTATATTAGAAAAGTATTGGAAAATAGTCATGTTAATCATTGAACAATATCACTTAGTTGCATTAAAAACCATGAGTAATTATGTTTTCTAAGTATATCGCAATTGCACTTAGCTATATTATAAAACATACACAACAAGCTATACTAGACTATTGAAAGAAGTTCGATCAATGAATCAAACAACTTATGATAAAAGAAAACTTTTCAAACTTTGTTTTTCAACATGTTCCATCTTCCTTGAACTTTATTTTTCAATAATTTCTTCTATTTTCAACAATGATATTAGTTTTTACATGTTCTCAAATTCATCAACTATATTGCTTTTCAAAGGATTAGTGTTATTTAAAAACTAAATTGTGGAGTTTCTTTAGCTAAAATTTGTTATAGAACTTTATTTCTTAACAATTTCTCAAATTTAGTTACTAACTCATACACTTTAGATCAATATTATTCTTAGATTTGATCAAATTGGGTGTAAGAAATAAAAATTTGTGAAACTTAAAACAATTTTTCAGTTATAATGTTTTTGGTACATGGGAAGAGAGAAAGAGACACATTCAAAATTGTAATCATTTATGATTTTGATCTCCAACAACTTTCTCAAGATTTAAAGCCTTTAAATTGTCCCCTATATTCAACACAAGAACTTGATGCATGACTGTCTTTAAACTTTTATTATTCAAAAAATATTTCTTATCCTCCAAGAGTTTGGCCTTAAAATAAAAAAATTGCCTTTTGAAGCATAGTAACATTGTCCTCAACCACCTTCCTTTTTGCTTTCTTTGTCACACTCTAAAGATTCATGGCTTTGACCTTTTTCACGACCTCCACCAAATGAGGTTTCAACCTGTCAATTTCTTTGTAAACATCTTTAAAGCTCTTCTAAACCACATAAACTCTTTATAGTAGTGTCTTATTCTCTTTGCCCTTCAATAATGTTTATTGTTAATAATCATCCAGTTGGGAGTTCAACAACACATTTTACTTCTTTAATCCCACCAACATTTTTTCCAATACTTTGAGCATGCTAGCATATTGGTTGTGCACCTTAGTCACTCTGCTTTTCTAATGAAAAATGATGGTCACACACCATGCTAACATTACCTCACTAGAATCAAAACTCTCAAAAAGCCCTACGTTATTTAAAAGTTCCATGTCAAATGGAACTAGAAATCCCTCTATAAACTTAACCTTATTTGTAGTATTGTTCACATGTCGCAAGGAAAATACACACAAGGAAAATACACCTAGAACGTGGAGCATGATGAAAGCTATCCAAGGGGTTTTCTTACTTTTTATTAAAATTATCACTCATTCTTTTCTATGCATGATGGCGGAAATATTTTTATTCGCAAAACTTATGTGTTTAAGGTAGCTGATGGAATATGGTCTAACCCAAATTGATAGTATAATTTAGATTTTAATTTGGTATATGTGTTTGGTCTTTTTGATATTCTAATTTTTGTTGTTGGATTTAATTTTTTAGGAAATAATAAAAGATTCACTTGTGGCCCACATGGAAATTGAAATACAAAACATTTGGCTTGCTAAAGTGAAGGTGGGGTCCATTTCAAGAAATAAAGGAGAAATAAAGTTATGTGAGCACTAATGAAGATGAATGAGTCATTTGGCTTTTCAGTATGAAGGTGGGGCCCACTTCAATCTACAAAGAGAGAAGGAAAGTATATAGGGCTGCACCATGCACCAATAAATGTGGGGACCACTCTAATAAAGGCTATTGAGATGCACTTTTTGAACCTACCATATTTTGCACTTATGTAGTCAGTAATCATCAAGTTCAAACCATGAATGCTCTTGGAAACAACTAAGCATGCAACCCATGCATTGATAGACGTGAGCTCTCTCCCTTGGAACAAGCAACATAGGAAAGGTCCCAATACATCAATAAAAATACACCCCAACCAATTGCCAAAGACGGATAACTCAAGGGGTGTTGCATGTAAAGTTTCTCTCTTAAAAGTGGCGTCAACCATGAAGCCTATGACACATGGCAACAATTAAGTAGAGAATAAGGAGGTATGCTAGGGTTATAGGAAGCTTACTTCTTATGCTATATTTAGTGAAGCTTCTACTATAAGTTTTTCTTCTCACTCTTCTTCTATAAATACATGTATAGGCACCATGTAAAATAAGTTTGATTTAGCTTAATAGAATGCTACAGAATTTTCAGCTCAATATCAAGTTTCCAAATGAGTTTCTTCTCCAAGAATCTTGAGACTCTCTCTTGAAGGTTGGCCCAATCTCCTTCAAGTTCCCTTTCATCACCTAGTCCACCATCTTTTGAAGCTTCCACCATAAGCTTCCTCCATAATCTGCCTTTCCATTGTTTCTTTTCCATGTCCATTGCTTCCACGTGCTTGAGGAGTTCTTCCCTTTGTTTTGATCAGTGCAAACACTTCATTCTACATCACAACTCATCATAGAACAAACAAGAAACCACTAGCATCAAAGAGCTCCTCTATCAATAGTTGTGGTGTTCAAAATCAGATAAACTTACTCCTAGCTTTGTAACGTGTTTTGTCGTAATTGCTTTTTGGTAACCCTTTATTGGTTTCTCTGTTTTCTGCTCATATTTCTTTTTCTAGGATGGCCTTTCCAAATCAACCACAAGATCCACTAAGCCACCACCAACCTCAACTCTTATACAACACAATTCATTCCAAACTTAGACCAAACAATAGTTACAATCTTACCCTTGAACTTTGCGTGTGTGTTTATAAATAAGCAAGAAGACATCAAAATATTAGAAAAAGAAATGCTTATAAATGAAGGTGAAATAATCACCTTTGATGGTAGTTTTCAGTAAACCCTACCACTAATAGAGCATTCCTCGACAACAATCAAATCAACTTTTAAAGCTTCACATGTACCAATATCTTAGCAAAAATAATGAAAGGAGTAAAATATTCATAAGTATAGGACTATACTTCATTGAGTACCAATTTGTACTCGAAAATGGTGATAAGAGGAAACTTATGTCTATGTTTTACCCTACTTGATCTTTTGGTCTTTTTTTTGTTTAGAAGGCTTCCTATTGGAAAGGTGGATTTGTTTCTTCAAAGATATCTCTTATATGTTTATTTTTTTAAACATACTTTGCACAATAGCGAAAAGATTCACATCCACCACAGGTTATAGAAGGAAGATCCACAATGGTTGTCCCAATTGAAATCACAACATTAACATTAACCTCTTCAAAGATGCTATCATTTTCAATAGAGAATGAGTCATTTTGACTCTCCTCGCTAGTGGACTCATCCCAATGTCAATGTCTTCCTAATTAACTAAGAAATGACCACCATTGTGAGAATCACTTATACTATTGGTGGAAGAATATGTTTGATACACGACAATAGTGAAAACTATGATAAGGAAAATGACATAGATGCCAACTGAAAGCAACAAGGAGCATATACCTCCATAGAGACAAAAGAATTCAAACAATTGTATGCATGCATAAAATACTCTATACGTAAATTTTGAACTTGGAGGCTTGTATACAAACTTGTATCTGATGTACTCAAATGCAACTTGAATATGTTATAAGTCAACTATCTTAACAAATTAGATAATAATTACTTAAAAGCGTAGCAATTTTGGTTTCTTTTATTACATCTCTAATATACTATTTGAGTACAACAACATCATAACACTTGATATGATCATATCATTAACCAAATGATAAGGTTATCAAAGCCTACAATAGCGTTTCTACAAAAGGAAGACTCACTTGAACTTACTTTTTCAAATACTTATAATGGTTGGATATGTTTTCTTGAGGCGATACACTAAGGAGATTCTACACTAATGAGCCATAAGTCAACCATATAAGATCATGACACTACCTTCAACAGTTGGAGGCAATATCATGATCTTATATGGTTAACTCATGACTCATTAATGTCAAATCTCTTTGGTATATCCCTTAGGAAAAACTCAATGTAGTATTAGAGTTGATTGTTTGTCTTGATAATCGACTTAGACGAGGACAAACATGTTCTGTTATGATAAAAACCCAACAACAGTTAGGGTCACTACTCCAGGGGAAATGTGTTTAGATGGTATGTCTTAGTAACTGGCTAGATGGGAAAAACATATTGCGTTGTTGTAAAATTCAATTTACACTTGAGAAGGGGACTGTGAGGAGAGATTGTTATTAAAGTTTGAGTTTAAAGTCCCTTAAGTAAAAATGAAAAAATTGAACAACATATAAAGATAAAAGCCCACAAACATATTATCTTACGATTTTTAGTTTAAAATGATTTTATAATTTTTTATATAGTTGACTAATCATTAATGTCAAATTTTTCGTATTGTCATAGAAAAAATCAACTATAATAACATTTTAACTCATTGTTGAGCTCATTAATCATTATTATAATAAAGTATGTTTCAAAATTATTTTTACTCTAGATAAATAAATATATGATCATTCTTTTATCCTAATTCTTGAGAAGCTCCTTTATAAGGTAAATAGATATATTCTAATTCTTTCATCTTAATTATTCTTGTTAAGTTAAGACAAAAAATGTTAATTCTTTTATATTATATTTATAATTTTTGTAAAATTTTATATTTATTTTTCTTCTTTATCATATTAAATATTATGAGAATTTATGTTTTGTATTGATTAACAATGAGAACAGAATATTTAGTTATGAAAAATAGAGGGTAATTTCAATAATATATTTAAAAAATACAATATTTTTTTATTAGTGTGTCTGATTATATTAGAGGACGGGAGGAAGTATTATTAATGTTTTCAAGGGATGAAATTTATGATATTTTTCTCAACATGTTTTTCCTTTTTCTTCATATTTTGGCGTGTCAAAGAGGATTTTCGATCTCTTAACTCTTCAACAACCATAAAACAGATGTCGTAAACGGAAATTTTTCTCATAATATTACTTTGGTCTATGATTGGGTTCGCTTTATAATCATACAATTTTTTTTAACAAGTATGTTATGTTACACTTTTTTCTTACATTATATTTTTCTCTTTCTATATTTATCATTCTGTGTCTCATTCTTTTCCTTTTCTATCTATATCTTCAATAGTTATATACACATAAAAAGAATGTAAAAATATCTTTTTCCTACTTTTTCAACTATCTTTCAAAGTAGATTTAGTTTAGCTTTCGGCAACCTTCTGTCAGCATCACTAATCCTTTTGAATTTACTCATCATCACTAATAAAGGAATTATATATATATATATATATATA
>Ga0209489_106208_pt1 | contig 19529 bp, 15 predicted proteins | sample SiratrowhiteBW_FD_187527 | JGI IMG/M metagenome (GOLD analysis project Ga0209489, IMG submission 187527) | Root nodule microbial communities of legume samples collected from California, USA - Siratro white BW (SPAdes) (version 2) | ecosystem: Host-associated > Plants > Roots > Nodule | place...
ACTCTTTTATTTTACTTGTTTAATTAAAGGTACCGCCTTAGGGCGGGCGTTGTGGGGTGCTAGTACCTTCCTCACACGTAACCGACTCCCGGACTCTAAATCCGGTTTTGCAAACTTGCCTTATCTAACTTTTCTTGGTTTTCCATAGTTTTTCCTTCAATAAATTATGGTGGCGACTCCATTATTTTTTTCAAAAAATAAATTAGTTTTGAGCCGCCCGGTCGTGATCCCGGTTGCGACACAAGTTGTTAAGCAACTTCGTGAGATAGAAACACATAAAAAGACAAATAAAAATGATTGGAAGAGGTGAGGCTAACTTCAAATGAAATCCCTAAGTTAGTCTTCTAAGAGAAGCCAACAAAAGAGAAGCTTAAACATCAATTGTGCTAAAAATTTAACAGCATAACACTAGTATACTCAAGCTTAAAATTTACAACACTATGCACTCCTATTTATAGAGTGCATTCTAACTCTAGCTTCTAGAACTCTCTAAACCTAGCTTTTGTGACAAGTTTCTGACCCTAGCTTGCACTCCAGGACTCTCACAAGGTGATGACAAGTGGCACAAAATGAGAGCTTCTTCCATACCTAACTTGGACCGCTAATATTATTTATATCCTTCAAAGTCCAACATCTTACACTACATGGTCCAAAATACAAGGCCCAAATTATTTTAAACTATTCTAAATAATTTATACAATTTAGAGGACTTCTTCTTAATGTTCCATTTTCTCCAAAGTGATATCTTCAGGGTTGCATTCAGGCCCCAACAGTTGATTGAAAGCCTAAACATGCTCATATGGGCCCAATCTTTTGGAAAGCTCTTGATTCACCCTCTAGCTCTTTGTCCTCTTTATTTTTTGACTGACGTGGTTGAGGCTTATTCCATCTTTTGTATATATGTCATTTGTTTTACTATTTTCATATTTTTACAAAATGGTGTTTCACTCGGGAGGGTAACATGAATAAACAAACAATAATAGGTTGCTGACTGTAATACATTGCAATATATAAGAACATATCTCTTTCAAGAGAAAGGGGATAATGAAATACTTCCCAACCACCTTAATCCAAGAATAAAGAGGACAAAAGTCAAATGGTGGATCAAGAGCTTTGCAGAAGATTGTGTCCATCTGAGCCTGTTTGGACTTCCAACAATTTGTTCAGGTCCGAATCCAATGATGAAGAGACCACTTCGGAAAACATGGAGCATAAAGGAGAAGTCCTCTAATTGTATGCATTGTTTAGAATAGTTTAAAATAATTTGGGCCTTGTATTTGGGCCAATTAAAATAGATTTGGGCCTTGTACTTTAGGCCATGTAGTGTAAGATGTTGGGCTTTGAAGCCCATAAATAACGTTGGATGTCCACCTAGAGAAATTTAAACGCCATGTCGCTCAAGACACATGGAGAGCATGCACCACATGGAAGCTAGAGTGTTCAAGGTGTTACCACATGGCAACCTCTCCTTGAACCCTTGTGGTCCAAGCTAGGGTATAAGATAAATTTTCTCCTTGTGCCAATTGTCATCACTGTGTGTGAACCTTGAGGTGCAAGCCAGGACTGTGAAGTTCATCATAGAAATTAGGGTTAGAAACTTATAATAAAAGTAGAATTAGAAGATTTGTTCTAGAAGCTAGAGTAGGAATTCACTCTATAAATAAGAGTGCATGGTGATGTAAATTTAAGCTTGGATTTGAATAATAAAGTGCTGCTGAAATTTTTCCAACTTCATTGTTATTGACCTCTTCTTGTTAGCTCTTCTTGGACTAGCAACCAAAACCACTTGAGAGTTCACTTAACCGCTCTCAATCCTTGTTCACCTAACAATTCAAATCATTTCAATTATTCCTTAACTGAAATCAACTGCTTCCGCATCCATTTCCAACCAATGCAACTCTTCCAAAACCTCGAGACATTGCATCAACAGTTGCTGAACGTTACAAATGTTTCTTTGAGAATAATGACAACGATTCAACGCTGAGGCTTCAACTACATATTTCATCAAATTCTTTGTTAAGTCGTTGAAGAAATGAAAAGTTCTTCCTTTGCTAACATCATCATACAATATTTTATCAGAGCATTTGGTACCTTAATCTTCGTAATGTAGAATTTGGAGAACTATATTTACGGATGCATGAATTAAACAAAATTAATGTAAAATGTAGCTACATTTTAAAAGTGATTTTAGAGAACTCTACTAAATTATATCATAATTTCAATAATTAAACTTAATTACATCTTGATTTGAGAAAATTAAACTAAATTTTGAACCATTCTAAATTGTTTCAAGTATATTAATTGTTTAAATTATTATCAAAAGATATTCTATTTAGAAGTATATTTTACAATCTCATAAGATATATTTCAATTTAGTTCAAGAAGAACTATTTAGGAGCAATTCAATTTTCAGAATTAAATACATATAAAATTCAGTGTAATTTTTTTTATAAATAATTCAGTTATTTTTAGTACGATTTAACTCAATAGAGTATAATTTTTTTGAGCTCAAATATTTTTTAATAATCCTAATTTTATTAATTATCTTGTGTTAAAAGGACTTAAGCACATAAAAAGTTAATTAATAAAATAACTAGAAATTCTTATACCTTTTAGTATTACGTTAGCTAATCTATTTAATTTAATGTGAGACTTCTTTAATATTTACAAACTCGCCATAAAAATTCTTATACTTCTAAATATTACTTTAAATATTATGGTAGTTAATTTTCTTTACCGGTCTCACTTATAAATTGTAGTTTAAACAAACTTATGTGTAATCATTTTTATAAGTTGACTCTCAATGATAAAATTTGTTATTAGGATTAAATAGGTAAGAAAATTTGAATTAAAATATTAATCCAATAGGTAGAAGAGTATGGTAAGTTAAGTCTTACGTTAAGATGTATTTTTTATTGGTTGTACAAAGTTTTTTTAGTATGTAAAATAGTTTATTTTATTTAATATGGGCTCTTTTATTAGCTATAGAAATTTATTTTATTAGTATGCCAAATAATTTATTTTACATAGATTTTTAATTGTTGGTTATCTTGTTTGTCACCAGCGAATTGAGGACATACATAAAAATAATCATCAACAAAAGAAAGAAAAATATAAAACATAATTTTATCATTAACAATTTCAAACCACAGGTTACAAAGACACAGCCATCCACACCACACAACTTCACCATAAGTAGGTACCCAACTCTCCCCTATAGTCAAGGTTGATGCAACTTATTAAGCTTTATAATTGATGGCATTATGTTAAGCCACATAAGACACTTTATTTCTTATATAGGAAAGAGCATAAGATATGTTATTAGCATTCATTTAGTTATGTTGTTTTGAGTAAGGTGAGCACCAATTTCTTTGGACATCTCAATTACCAATTCCATTAAGGTGTGAGGGTCAGGAGTGTGAGCTTCTTTTTTCTCATATTCTAGAACCCAATTCACAACACTTCCCTTTTCCTTTGGAGTAACTTTCAGCAGAAACTTGAAGCTCTTGTAATGCCTCAATAGGTCACCACCTATAACCCTGTAGTTTGTTTTATTGTTTTCCTTATCTATGCCTTCAACCACCTCCTTAGCCACACTGATCTTCCCATCTGTTATCCAAAACAAAAAACAAAGAGATGTTTATTTTATCTCATAGTCTACTCTTAAACTTGTCCAACACTAGTATTTTAAAGCCAATATTTGGGAAACTATTATCAACTTATATAATAACTATTCAAAAGTCATATTTAAAATTAATTCTAATTAATTAAGTGCTAATAGATTTACTCTAATGAACCAGAATTAATTCCTCGTTACCAAGTTAACAATTTTCAACTATGCTAGGTATTTATGATTAAATATAAGTATAAATACTTAAATTAAATTATAATGTTTTTGGAACTTCAAATCCCTAAACATTCTGAAATATCCCAAAATTCCTTAGTAGACGGAAACCATATTAAAGACAAAGAATTATACTGAATATTTTTGCGTAAATGATAAACGAGAAGAGTCTTGAGGACAAAAACTTTGAACTCAAAATGAAAATTCACATACCATGTAAATAGTTCCAGCAGATGATGGATCCCTCAGTGCCCCATTCACCTTTGTGAAGTTCAACAGATTTTATTTTTTGAGGTAAAATGTTGGAAATATGGTGTGTCCTGTTGCATAAAACATGATGGAACTGTTGAGCAGAAGCATTGATATGCACATTAGCTTCCACCTTCTGAATTTGAGAGCATGCCATATTTGCTTTTCTCTAAGAGGCACACAAAATTCGTAGACAATGTACCTCCATATATAGTTGTCAAAAGAGGTCATCACGGATTAAAAAAAAATATCGGATATAATCTAATGATATATAAGTATATTGTCCTGCTATACTTTAAATAGATATAGTAAAGATTTTATAAGAAATTTTCAAAAGATTTTATTCTACTTTAAATTTAAATAATAATAGTTATTATAATATAGACATTGATATCGAATAATCTTAATATTTAATATTAATAATAATAAGAATAAGAATAAAAATACAACTACTATTATTATTATAACTAGAAGAAAATTATCAAATTGATATGTTTAATGGTAAGTGGTTAAAGGAATATGTTTTTTTTTTTTTTTTTTTTGGAGATGTATCTTGAGAACCAGCACTAACAGTAGCATCTTCTTTTTCTTTCCGGATTCCAGCAATGTGTAATATGGCCCTGCGGGCTCACATGGCAGAAAAGGGTGATCATGATATAAAGTTATGGGGAAAATGTAGAAGAATAAAGATGGTTGATGTGCAAGTATGTAATAATAGGGTTTAGGGTTAGCCAACTTCCAGATATTGTGAGTCATTTTATTCTTAATTTTACACTAAAATTAGGTCGAAACCCCCACATAAACTAACCTGAATGATGTCTTCATAATAAGGTTAGCAACCTAGTGATTATAATATCGAAAATAAATTGAATGTTACTTTAGTGTAGACAGATATTTGACAACGATTAAAAAGGTTTTTTTTTTTATCATAATTATGTACTTATTTACCATTGAAGTATTATTGTAACTTACACTATAACAATAATTCAAGTCATCGATATTTGAAATGTGTATAACAACAATTTTAAGCAAGGAAAAATAAATAAATGATAAGAGTGACAACATGAATAATAATATAAACAACAACGATGATAACAATAGTAATGAAACAATGATAAAGGTGACTAGATAAAGAAAATGTTCAAAAAAGGAACTCCAACAACATGGTGATGATCAATGACTATATGAAAAAGAATAAAATGATATGTAGAAGAGAAAAAACAAGCATACAATTTATAGTATAGTTGTCAAATTTGCAAAGGTTTAAGGGAAAAGAAGAAAAAACGAAAAAAAAAAAAAAAATGGTGACTGTGAAAGCTTTTTATAAGATGAAAGTTCGTTAAACTCCATGTGATTTTGATTAAATGTTGTAAAACAAAGTATGAAACATGAAAATTGTTTTTGTCTTCAACATAGATCATGAACAAATGTAAGTACTTCATTTGTTGATAGATGGTTTTTCAACGAATAAGTTAATGTGTGGATAAACAATAGAGAAGCTTAGTCTGAAGTATTTCACGGATTAACTCAAATATATTATAAATGTTTATTTTGTGTTGTAGAGAATGTCTCTTCTATTTGCCTTCCAAGACAACCTTGCGAAGGTTTTTCAATATGAAATATCTCTTGTAAAACACACTAAAGTTGCTCCATTCTAACAACCTTTCTAAAAAGGTAACATGTCAGTTATGCGTAGCCACTACATAGTCTTGTACTTTACTCTAGTTTGGATAAAAGTTATTTGACGTAGGCCGAATAAGTCATATCATAAATTAAAATGTTACTTGAAGAATAGATATGCAATTATTGTATGAAGAACATTGAATGCATCCCTACATTTGAACATGGACAAACACAACATAAAGAAGAAGACTTCTTTGAAATCTGCAACGACTCCTTCTTCTAATCCTCTATGAATAGAAGATACCCTTGAAGAAGAAAGGTTAACAATGCTAATTTTTTAATTCTCTTGCAATCTTTAAGAATCCTTGTGCCTTAGATGTGAAAAAGAAACAATATTTGTATTCCTTAGCTAATATAGAAGAGTGAACTTCATTTGTATTCATCTTAGGACATTACTCCTTTTTTAGAAAGTGAATCAAGGATCTTTTATTTTCAGAGGATATGGATACAAGGCTTCTAGAAGGAAACTCATCTCAATTATGTGATTTTGTCTTCATGACACATCAATTTTGTTTATTTGGTTTTATAACATTATCATATTGTAATAATTTTATTTTGCTTTATTTATTTAGCTATATCCATAATGGGTACATTACTTGTATATATTTAATTCTCTAGTTTTGATCAAAACAAGAAAAAAATAGAGAATATTTTCATTCTCATATCTCTTATTCATTGTTGTTCATATCTTCATTTTCATAATATGGTATCAGAGCTTATCCTAGCAAGTTTGTTGGGCCTATCGAACCCACCCACTATCGGACTACTATCGGACCACCCTTATATATAAGTTTCACGCTCGAGTTGAGGAGTTTCGACGTGAGGGGGTGTGTTGGAGATCCCACATCGACTAGAGATGAGGTATTTCAATAATTTATAAGTGGGTGCAAACCTCTTCTTACAAGCCAGTTTTGTAAGCTTGAGTTAGGCTTAAAGTTCACTTTTTGATATCGTATCAGGAACTGCTAGAAGAGAAAAACAAGCCAAGACTTGGAGCTTTTTTAATATATTTGAGAATTCTAATTGCTGCATTATAGTGAGCAGTTGTAGGCATATCAAAAAACTGAGAAAGTTGTTGAATAGAGAAGGCTATGTCAGGTCAGGTATTAGTAAGATACCTAAGCCTTCCAAACATCATTCTATATGCACGAACATTTGTGAAAGACACACTTCCAATAGAAGACAATTTAACTAGATTATCAATAGGAGTGTTTGCAGGCTAAAAGACCTGTATCTTTTAATAATTCTAGTGCATATTTTCTTTGATTCATCATCATCCTTTTCTTACTTCTTACTACTTCAAGACCAAAAAAAATATCTTAAATCTCCAAGATCCTTTCTTGAATGTTTTATTCAAATGTTGTTTAATTCGATCAATCTCTTCCTTATCATTATTGCCAAGATTATATCATCCACATACACCAATATTGTTGTAAAAAGATCTTTCAGAAGCATTAATGAACAATGAATGATCATTCATAAATTGAGTATATCTTGCACAAATAAAAAATTTGATAATTTAGCAAACCAGTCCCCCTAGCTTGCGTTAGGCCATATAAAGCCTTTTTTTAATTTACAAACTTATCCTGGTTGAATAGAAGTCAAACCATGAGGAGTAACCATGTAAACATCTTCTTTGAACTCTCCATACAAGAACACATTATTTATATCTAACTATTTCAATTCCCAGTTATAAATAGAAGCTAAAGAAAGAAGCAACCTTATAGTTGTCATTTTTGCTACTTGAGAGAAAGTTTCAAGATAGTCAATGCCCTCTGTTTGTGTATATCCCTTTGCCACTAACCTTTTATACCTTTCAATAGTTCTATAAACCTTATACTTTATTTTGAATACCCATTTACAACTTATGGTAGTTTTGTCCTTAGACAAAACAACAATCTCTCATGTTTGATTTGACTCCAAAGCAGATATCTCACATTGTATAGCCTCTCTCCAACAGTTATGTTTCAAGACTTCAAAATAAGTGTTTGGCTCAACATGTGAAGAAATAGACATAACGAAAGATGTCTAAGAAGGTGATAATTTATTATAAGACAAAACTGAATTCAAAAAATATTTAACTTTTGAAGATATATTGGAAACATTGATTACAATGATAATCCTTTAGATACTCAAGTGGTCTTTTTGTTCAGGTACTCATTGACTATATTGTTTCATGAGCTTCATTAAGGTTTTGGTTACTATGGGAGCAAATTTCTTCTAGAACCTCAATGTTTGATTCATGGTCATTATTACTATTGTCTACTACATTATCACAGGGTGCAATGTTACAAAAATGGCTTGTGATGGTTGACCCAAAATAGGTTGGTCTTTGGTAAAAGGATTTGGATAAAGAATGTTAGCACAGTCAATGTATCCTTAACCTTTTGATATGGAAAAATATGTTCATAAAAAACAACATCCCTTGACACAAAAATTTCCTTGGATTGGATATTCAATGAAACATATCCTTTTATTCCTGTTTTGAAACCAATAAAAACACATTTTGATGCCCTTGGATCACACCTTTTTCTATTTGTTGGCAAAGTACTAGAATAGCATAAAGACCCAAAAACCTTTAATTGATTAAAATTTGCTGCAATTTTGTAAAACATCTCATGAGGAGAAAAATCATTCAAAACAGGTGTGGGAAGCATGTTTATAATATTTGCAGCATGTATAACAAAATATAACCAATAAAGTTTGGGTAAATGAGATTGTATCATGAGAGTTCTTGCTACATTTAAAATATAACCATGTTTCCTTTCAACTATACTATTTTGTTGCAGAGTATTAACACAAGACGTTTGATGTACTATTCCTTTGTTGACAAAGAAATTAGTCATGCAAAATTCAGTCCCATTATCACTTATTATTTTTATTGTTGTCTCAAAATTTGCTTGAATAGAAGTGACAAAATTTCCAAAATCTTGACAACTTTAGATTTTTGTTTTAAAAGAAAAATCTATGTGTACCTCGAATAATCATCAACTATGGTCAATAAATATTTATGACCATTGATGGTATTGAGTATGGTCCCCATAGATAAAAATGAATCAATCAAAATATTTTTTAGATTTAGATGTACTAAGAGGAAAGGGAAGTCTTTTTTGCTTTGCAAAATGACAAACACCACAAACAAAAGATTTGTTATATTTAACAAAAGGAAATTTACTTTTGATAATATCAATAGATTTGTTTGAAACATACCCTAATCGAAAATGCCAAATGTTTTCGAGATCACTAGCAGTAAAATTGACAATATCAGTGATATATGGAGATTTGACACGTTTGATTTGAAGGTGTTAATAGGAAGGGATCCTAAGTATATCAAGTTTATCTTGCATCTCAGCTGAATCAATCATTTTCAAAGAGTTCTTATCTTGAATATGACAACCGCTAGAGTCAAATGTAATTACACATGATAAATTATCAATCAATTTTGCTACTGAAAGAAGATTAAAAGTGAAATTAGGAATATACAGAACATTATCTATGACATGATTTTTTATTTTTAAACTTGAACTGAGGTGAAAAACCATGTTTTCTATAACATGTATCAATCATATGTCCTATCTTTTCACATTGATTGTAGACTTTAGAAACATATCGTCTTTCATAACTACTTCTTTTGCTAGTATCAATTATTCTCTTAGACTGATCACCAAATATTTGTCTCTCTTATTGTGTACCGAAAGAAAAAATCATATTCAAGGATGAAAAGAGGTCTTGTGAGATATCAACAATTTCAGCCATGATTAAATGTAGCAATTAGAGCTCTGACACCATATTAAGAAATGGACTTTAAGCCTAACTCAACCTTATAAGTCGATTTTGTAAGGTTGAGTTAGGCTTAAAATCCACTTCTTAATATTTATATCACTTCTTTTGTAACCTATTATATGATTTAGGGGTAGTTGAGTTTCAAATAATACTTGAGCTTAGCTAGAACTGACTACATTTCAAATAATATACAATCTTAGTCAGGAGTAATTGTATTTTAGATGATACTTTATTTTAGGAAGGAGTAATTGTGTTTTAAATAATACTCGATCTTAACCAGGAGTAATTGTGTTATAAATATACTCCATCTTAGCCAGGAGCAGTTGCATTTAATATATTTTAGCCAGGTATAGCTACAATCCAAATAATACTCAGTTTTAGTCAATAGAGATTGGGGTTTCAAGAAGTCCCATCCTATATTTTGCAGCAATAGTCTGCATTTGGAACTTGATCATGTTTAGAACTTAATGTAGTATAGGTTTTAAACAAACCAATATAAAAATATATCAAGTGAAAATCTCTCTCTAATTTAATCTCTTTGCATTGCATACTATTGAACTGCAATTAGCTAAAGAATTTTCTAAACCAAGATTTGCAAAGATTTTTTTTAAGAGTGAGTATTTCAACTTAAAATTGTGTCTCACTATCTTTATTGAACACTGATTTATGAAAACCTTTTGAAAGTGCATTTGTCAAGTTAAAACTTTGTCTGATTGTTTTCCTTAATTGTTGGTCTTGCAAAAATCTTCAAAATGTTTTGAATACCCAATTCAACCATTTATTCTTGTGTATTTTGTTTATTTTAACAAATTTCAACCTTTAAAATGTTGAGCACGTAAAAACAACTAAAAGAAAGATCCAACACATAATTGGTATGAAAGGTTATTTCATTGTCGAGAGAGCTTCCCTCTTGAGGCCATCAACTTTCTTAAAGAAGACTTCGCTACTAGAAATGATATAAACCTTCGAAGGTAGTATCTCAACTTTCTATTTATTTTTCTTAGAGAATGACATACAACAGGGTGCAACTAAAGAAAATTTATCCAATAGGGGAATCATGGTAGGTAACACTAAGTGTGTTATGTGTGGTGTAGCTAAATAATTGTTAAGTCATTTACTCTTTAGATGTTAGATAGCAAACTTGGTGCGGACTCTTGGTTGGAAGTGGGTGAGTACATTAACAGTCCCTCATGATCAACTAAAAAATAATCTATTATAGTTTAGCATGTTAGATTTGGGATCTAAAAAGAAAATATTATGACGTAATGTTTAGGTAGCAATGGCGTTGGATATTTGGAATAAGAAAAATGAGGTTATGTTTATATTTGTAAAGGTAAACGGGCAAGAAAATCTTGCTCTCAGACAACTAAAGCATAGGCAAGGATAACTCACAAAGTGTCAACTGCAATATTTTCTTATTGATCATAATAGTGCTTAAGTGTAAAGATATGTTGCTATCCTTACTAAAGTAAAAGGGTTAAGGTGTTGGGAAGGGTAAGAAGGAACAAGAATCATAACCTCTTAATATTTCTGGATGATAAATCAGTGAAGATGGGGTAGATTACTTATCTACTAAACAAAGTTAGGAGAGTATATTTTATTAAAGTGGGCAAGTGATAAACGTAATTAGTGAAGTTGTTGGTGTTTAAAGGTAAAATACCCTACCTAAGGGGAATATTATATTGTGGCAAGTTAAAAGCAAAAGGGGATTGTTGTGTATGTCCCAAAATCAGTGAAAGGCTATACCTTGTAAATTTTTCCTTTTTATGTTGAATGTTTGTAAACATCATCATTATGAATACAATTTAACTAGCACTTCTCAACTTTGCTTTGTAATTTTTTTATTGCTTGTTTATGTTTGTGTTACTCCCTTTTTTTCATATTTATGAAAGTCGTTTACATATTGGGTTGGACCTTGCTACCTAAGATGTGTGATTGTTGAGTTCTCGTTTTAAGGCATTTGTTTCTTATTACCTTCTTTTTTATATATATAATTTTGTAATGATGAATTCTTCATGGGGAAACTCGTGATGGAACGGGACATGTTTTTATTTGAAATTAGGGGATCACCATGGAGTGAAGCGACCCCGTTATCTTGTCAGAGGATCACTATTGAGTGAAACGGCTTTGAGTGGGTATCGAGGGATCACGATGGAGTGAAATAACCCTTATATGCCCACTTTTCATTTTTGTTTCTAAGTTAGGAATGACAAGATATCATCCTTGATGTGAAAAGGTGTTATTAGAATTACATACGCGTTGCCTGAACGTAGACTCATCAAAACCTTGTTGGTAAAAAATCCTCCTTAGGGATAAAAATACCAATTAAGGAAAGAGTACTTATCGCTACATGATTTAGTTAAAATAAAACTTTAAATATGTTGCATTTCAAGTCCTTGCCATTTGCTTTCCAGAAAAGTATTGTAGTCTATATGCATCCTTTCCTACTGCATCTTGAACTCAAAAAGGGCCTTCCCAATTGGCTGAGAAATTCCCTTCTTCCTTCCTTGCATTACTGTGCATCCTTCACACAAGGTTGTCAGGGCGAAAGCTTATCAGATGCACCTTGGTGTTATACCTCTTGGTTGACCTTTTTAGATTTTTGCCCTATCTCGGAGCTCACTGATGTCAAGATTAACGACCAGACTTTCGCTATTCAGGTCCATGTCTGCTAGTTGTCGACGTAGTGTGGGTGCTCCTATCTCTACCGGGATCGTCGTAGCCGTGCCATACATAGGTTGTATGGGGTCTCTTTAGTGGTTGATTGGGGTGTGCACCTATAACCCACAACACTTCTAGTAGTTCTTTGGGCCACCTGTCCTTCACTATACCTAACCTCTTCTTCAACTCATTGAGTATTATTTTGTTAGCGGCCCTGCTTGCAGGTTAGTTTGGGAGTGCTCCACCGAGCTTGTTATGTGATGAATGTCAAGCCCCTCGTAAAAGGCAACGAGTGATCGCCTTCCATTGTCGGTCACTAGTGTTTGTGGGATGCTAAACTTACACACTACATTCTTCCATAGTAATTTCTGAACTTTCTTGGTCGTTATCGTGGCCAATGACTTGACCTCAATCCACTTCATAAAGTAGTCAATGCCTACTGCCTACTAAGAGGAACTTACATTGTCCCTTTCCTGGTGGGAAAGGACCTATGATATCCATCCTCCACATAGCAAAGGCCCAAGAGGACGAGATGTTGTGCAAGGTTTCAGGGTTGGCATGGATTATGTTTCCAAACTCTTAGCATTTTTCACATTTGTCGGTATACGTGATGTAGTCCGTTTGCATTTTGGGCCAATAAATCCCTCTCTAAGTACCTTGGTCACCATACTTATCACCCCTGAGTGAAAACCGCAAACTCCATTGTGCATTTTTTGTAGGACACACAACGCTTCTTTTTCAGACACACACTTCAACAAGAGCCTAGAGTATCCCCTTTGATATAGGTCGTCACCTAAAACCACATATTGTGCTTTGTGCGCATTTTTTGCTCATCTCCATCATCGCAATCTCCAATTAGAGAGAAATGCTTGATGCGGTTCATACCACGTGGTCTCACTTTCAATTGCTAGGCACTCAGATGTTGTTGTACTGACACACAGGGCATTGATCGTTTGTTGCACAATGGACCGCTAATGGCTCTTTTTCTCACCTGATGTGCTCGACTTTGGCAGTTACAAAAGTTCCAAGTAATGCTTGTACTTTGTGGAAACATTTCAATAGTAGCGGGTCCTTGACTTAATGCTTTCCGGTTATGTGTCTCACAGTCAACTACAAATCACTCTTTCACGAGATGTGCTCGATGCCCATGTCATGGGTGAGCTCAAGCCTAGCTATGAGCGCCTCATACTCAGCTTGGTTGTTGGTGGTCTTGAACCCAAACCTCAACTAGTGTTCAATGAGGAAATCCCCTGTCCCTTGAGTACCACTCCTGCGCCAGCCCCTTTAGAGTTTGACGATCTCTCTACATATAAGATCCTCCAGGACGTGATTTCCTCCGTTTCATAGATCATCTCGACTATGAAATTCGCCATAAGTTGGGCTTTCACAGGTCCACGAGGTTTATACTCGATTCCGTACTCCCACAACTCCACCGACTATCCAATCATCCTTCGAGCGAGGTTCGACTTGACTAAAGTCTTGGAAATTGGGTAATCTATCCTCACGATGATCGTGTAGTTTTGGAAGTATGCTTTCATTCGTCATGCTATCATAACAAAAGCGAGAGCGACCTTTCCAATGGTTTGATACCTCATTTTCGTGTTTTGCAACGTTCAGCTTACGAAATATATTGGTATTTGCTTAGAGCCTACTTCCTACAATAAGGTTGAACTTATCGCATTGTTCGAGACCAACAAGTATAAAAAATTGGTTTTCCTAGTAACCGTTTCTCGATGACAGGGGGACCTTCCAGGAACTACTTCAACTGTGAACACTTCCTCACACTACTCGTCCCAGCAAAAGTGAGTAATTTTCTTGAGAAGATTTATTATGGGCTTTGTTTTTCTGTCATTCTCGACATGAATTGTGATAGTGCCATTAACCTTCCAAATTGTTGTACCTCCTTCACATTCTTTGGGCTCTACATGTCCATAATGGCATGACACTTATCGGGGTCGGCTTCAATCCCCATGTGCCTCAACATGAATACCAAGAACTTTCCACCCTCTATGCCAAAAATGTTCTTCTCTGGGTTCAAACGCATGCCTACCTCCCTAAGCGTGTTGAAGACTTCTTGTAAGTCTTGAACGTGTTGTTCACTTGCTCAGACTTAACGACTATGTCATCTACATATACTTCGACGTTTCGGTCGATAAGTTCTTTAAATACCTTGTCCATGAGTCACTGGTATGTCGCACTAGTGTTTTTAAGTCCAAACGACATGATTTCATAAATGTAGTTAGCATCATCTACCATGAAGGTCATTTTTTCCTTGTCTCTTGGGTGCATACTAATCTGGTTATACCCTAAGTAGGCGTCAAGAAAACTCATAAATTTGTGCCTGGAGGCTCCACCAATAAGGCGGTATATGCTGGGGAGGAGATATGCATCTTTGGGGCATGCCTTGTTGAGGTCAGTGTAGTCTATACACATTCTCTACGTACCATTAGGTTTTTTCACCATGACTACATTGGCCTACCAAGTAGTGTAGTGTGCCTCTCAGATGAACCCAACTTGCAACAATTATCTGCTTTCTCCTTTGTTGTCGTTTCTCTTTTCATCACCCAATTTTCTCATTTTCTGGGCGACAGGTTTGACTTCTTTATACATTGAAAGCTTGTGGACAATGATGGTTGGGCTGAAACCCGACATGTCCGTGACCGTCCATGCGAATGTATCAGTGTTAGCTATCAACATTTTGCTGATTCTTTTAGCATCCTCTTGTGATAATGAAGTACCTATCCTTGTTGAGCAGTGATCTCCTAGCAGGTGAATGGGACGTGTGTCTTCTCTAGGCTCAACGCTTATATCATCAATTTCGGGATCCAAGTTGGCAGTTGCGACGATGTGGCATCTTCTGCGGCATCTCTCCCTAGTTTCTGCACTTAGTCGATTCTGGGCAACAGGTTCAACTTTTAAGTTGACCGCGTAACATTTTTGCTCGGTTTTTTGATCTACGTGAATTGAAACAATGTCTCCTAAAGGTGAGGGAAACTTCATAGCAAGATGCGGGTTGAAACTATTGCATCCAACTGATTCAGGGATGGTTGCCTGAGGAGTATATTGTATAATGTGTTGGCCTCTACCAACAGGTAACGTATTTTGATTTTTCTACTTTGCGTCCTCCCTTCGCCAAACCTAGTATAAAGGTCAATGTACCCCTTGGTATCAACTTGTTCCCCCGAGAAGCCCACTATTTGGTCCTCATAGGGTTGCACTGCTTTCTGGTATGCGTAGCTTCATTAAAGTATTCCAATAAAGGATATCCATCAAGCTCCCTAGTCTACTAATGTCTTCATTACTGCAAAGTTCTCGATCTCTGTGGCGATCACCACGGGGTCGTCTTATGAGGGGTCAATGCCCTTGAAGTCGACATTCGTGAGCGTGACAGGGGGCATTTGGTTTCTCATGAGTGCACACACTGCGTTAACTATCTGAACTGCGCACAAGTGTTTCTTTCTGCAAAAGCGGATGATCCTCCCCCAGCGAACCCTCTCGTTGTGGTGTTGATAATTCCACGAAGTGGAGGGCTTTGGTCTTGTGGCAATGGTTGACGCCGAGGTGTTCTCGCCCTTTCTTCTAGTCGTCATCGCAGTTCTCCTCGCCTGTTCTATCGACCTCGTTTCGGCATTCGTTCTTTGCGTTTACCAGTGTCTCCTTTCTTTTACACAAAGTGTTTGAGGTGCCCAGCTTGTATTAGTTCCTCAATCTTGTCTTTGAGGGAAACACACTCCTCGGTGCTATATCTGTAATTTTGGTGAAAGCTACAATGCTTAGAGGTGTCGCAGTACGCGGGGTGGCTACCCTTCTTGGTCTGGGTATGAGATCGGCATGCAATGCTTCTTCAAGAATTTTTCCTCTGTTGGTATTAAGGGGCGTGTAGTGGGGAAATCTTGGCACTCTCACTTCTTTCTGTTTATTAAACAATGTGGCGTAGTTGGTCTATCTCTTACCTTCGCCTTTTTTGTATGAGTCTCTGCTCTAACCTGCTTTCGAAATTCCCTTAACTCTTCCAACTGCATGAACTTAACAGCTCTTCTCCTGAGTTCTTCAAGGTTAGTGGCCATCTTCTTACACATACTATCAGCGAATGGTCCTGGCCATAGGGTAGTCACAATGTGGTGTAGGGCGACTTTAGGGTTAAGGTCTCGTATTTGCAATGCAACTTCCCGAATCTCCTCATGAACATCTAAAAGGACTCTCCTTTTTCTTATCTTATATTGACAAGTGTCATGGCCGTCAGATGGCATGGCTTGCTAGAGGCGAATTGTGTGTTGAGTCATCACACCAAGGTCTCAAAGCAGTCAATAGAGAAGGGAGGTAGCCGGGTAAACCAACTCATAGTTGTCTCCTTTAAGAAAGTGGGGAATACCCGACAAATAATGGCCTCGTCGGTGGTGTACAAGCTCATTTTTATCACATACACATTAATGTGTTCATTTGGGTCCATGGACCCGTCATACCTATCCATATTAAGACCCTTCCAGTGGGGCAGCAACTCAGCTTTAAGGACTCTGTCGACAAGCGAGGTCGTCGTCCTCCGCTAATAGATTTTGTGTTGGTTGAAGTTTCATACGGGGATTCGTTCATGGTTTGGTCTCTGTTGTGGGTGTTTGAAACTTGCAAGAGTGTGTCAGTTCTTTAGTTCGGTCAGCTTTTGCTGCCCTGGGGGTGGGATGCTCCCCACGTAGTTTCTTCTTCATTTCCTCATTTTTCTTCCTAAATAAGAGAACTTCCTTTGCATTTTTTTGTTTCATTTCTGTCAATTCTCGCTGCAATGTCAAAAGCGTGATCATAGGGTTGGTCTCCGCCACTCGTGAGCTTCCTTGTCTCTAATCCTAATTTTTGTAACTACCATTGAACTTTCCAGTCACAGTCCTCCTCGGTCCCACGGTGGGTGCCAATTATTCTTACGTAAGGCCTGGAAGAGTCTTTGTCTCCTTCTGCCATGTATCCATTTGCTCTTGTTCGATAAGATGTCATTCCAGTCCGAGCAGGAGGATACCTACGAAAGGTACTCCGATTTACGGATACATGAATTAAACTAAACTAATGTAAAATTTAGCTACACTTTAAAAGTGATTTAAGAGAATTCAACTAAATTATATAATAATTTAAATGAATTGAACTTAATTTCACCTTGATTTGAGTAAATTAAACTAAATTTTGAACTATTCTAAATTGTTCATGTATATTAATTGTTTAAATTATTATTAATAAATATTCTATTTAGAAGTATATTTTACAATATCATAAGATATAGTTCAATTTAGTTCAAGAAGTATGTTTAGGAGCAATTTAATTTTTAAAATTAAATAAATATAAAATTCATTGTAATTTTTTTTATAATAATTCAGTTTTCTAATACAATTTCACTCTATAGAGTATAATTTTTTTTAGTTCAATAATTTTTTTAATAATCCCTAATTTATTAATTATCTTGTGTTAAAAGGACTTAAGCACATAAAAAAAATTAAATAACTAGAAATTCTTATACCTGTTAGTATTATCTATTTAATTTAACGTGAGACTTCCTTAATATTTACAAACTCACCCTAAAAATTCTCATACTTCTAAATATTACTTCAAATATGATGGTATAGTCAATTTTCTTTACCAATTTCACTTTAAATTGTACTTTAATCAAACTTATGTGTAATCATTTTTATAAGTTGTCTCTCAATAATAATATTTGTTATTAGTATATAAATAGGAAAGAAAATTTGAATTAAAATATTAATCTAGGTTGGCAAATTAAGTCTTACTTTAAGATGTATTTTTATTGGTTTTACAAAGTTTGTTTAGTACATTAAATAGTTTATTTTATTTAATATGCGTTCTTTTTATTAACTATAAATAGTTAATTTTTTATTAATATATGTGTAATAATTTATTTTACATAGATTTTTAATTGTTTGTCGTGCTTTCACAATCTTGGTCACCAGAGAATTTAAGACATACATAAAAATAGTCATCCACAAAAGAAAGAAAAATATGAAACATAATTTCATAATAGACAATTTCAAATCATAGGTTACAAAGACACTGTCATCCACACCATACAACTTCACCATAAGTAGGTAGCCAACTCTCCCCAGTAGTCATGTTTGATGCAACTTATTAAGCTTTTAAGCTTTATAATTGATGGCATTATGTTAAGCCACATAACACATGAAATCTTTATTTCTTATATAGCAAATAGCATAAGACAGATATTATATATTGGCATTCATTTAGTTATGTTGTTTTGAGTAAGGTGAGCACCAATTTCTTTGGACATCTCAATTACCAATTCCATTAAGGTGTGAGGGTCAGGAGTGTGAGGGTCAGGAGTGTGAGCTTCTTTTTTCTCATATTCTAGAACCCAATTCACAACACTTCCCTTTTCCTTTGGAGTAACTTTCAGCAGCAACTTGAAGCTCTTGTAATGCTTCAATATGTCACCATCTATAACCCTGAAGTTCATTTTATTGTTTTCCTTGTCTATGTCTTCAACCACCTCCTTAGCCACACTAACTTTCCCATCTGTTATCCAAAACAAAAAACAAAGAGATGTTTACTTTATCTCAATATGGTTATAAACTTGTCCAACACTAGCGTACTCTTATCATTTTAAAGCCAATATTTGTGCAACTATTATCAATTTATACAATCACTGTTCAAAGGTCATATTAAAATTAATTCTAATTAATTAAGTGGTAATAGATTTAGTATAATGAACCAAAATTAATTCCTGGTTACCAAGTTAAAATTTTCAACTCTAGGTATTTATGATTGAATATATGTATAAATACTTCAATTAAATTATATAGTTTTGGAACTCCAAAACAAATTTCTAGAAAATTGTCCCCAAACATTCAATCAAATATCCAAAAATCCTTATTAACATAGACGGAAACCATAATAAAGACAGAATTACTGAATATTTTTTTGCGTAAATGGAAAACGAGAAGAATCTTGAGTAAAGAACTTTGAATTCAAAATCAAAATTCACATACCATGTAAATAGTTCCAGCAGATGATGGATCCCTCAGTGCCCCATTCACCTTTATGAATTTCAACAGATTTTACCTTTTGAGGTAAAATGTTGGCAATATGGTGTGTCCTTTTGCAAAAAACATCATGGAACTGTTCAGCAGAAGCATTGATATGCACATTAGCTTCCACCTTCAGAATTTGAGAAGTTGCCATTTTTGCTTTACTCTCAAGAGGCACACAAAATTTGTAGACAATGTACCTTCATATATAGTTGTCAAAAAAGATAATGACGGATTTAAAATTATATCTAATATAATCTAATGATATATAT
>Ga0209489_106211_pt1 | contig 19518 bp, 13 predicted proteins | sample SiratrowhiteBW_FD_187527 | JGI IMG/M metagenome (GOLD analysis project Ga0209489, IMG submission 187527) | Root nodule microbial communities of legume samples collected from California, USA - Siratro white BW (SPAdes) (version 2) | ecosystem: Host-associated > Plants > Roots > Nodule | place...
TTGTGTTCTAAACATAAATATATAAATAACTTTAAAACATATAAGCATTAATAATTATATATTTTTTTTAAATATTAAGACATATTTTTTGTAGGATGTATGTTTAAAATTAAGTCAATAATACATTGATTAAATTAGTATATTAATTAAACATATAATAATATTCTTCAATATTTAAATAATGTAATGTAATATATCTTACTTTAAAGAACATAAGAAAAATAAAAATAAAAAACACAATATTCTTATAGCCGTAAATTAAGTATAGAGTAAGGCATAAATGTCTTAAGAGTAGTCTTGCATATGTCTTCCTCTAGTATTTTTTCTTTTGGTTAAAGTTTTCAGGATATGCTTTTATCCTTCTACCATTATAGTTCATCCACATAATAAAAGACATATTAATTTTTTTTTTTTTGTAAACTAATTGTAACATTCTATATTTTCAGAAAATAAAAACTTTATCTATAGAAATTTTATATAATAATGTAATTTCAATTTTTTGAATGTCAGATAATAAAAACTATATCTATAGAAATGTCTAATTATAAAATATAAATCTTCGTATATTTATAAAAATATTTCAAAATATATTTCTTTATATAAAATTTAATAAAATTACTTTTATAAAATCACGAAATAAAATTAATTAAAATTTTTTCAGTTCAATAAAGAGTCACTCACCTATCAAAATTTCTACTGAATTATAATATATAATCATTACAAATTTTAAAATATTTAATGTAATATTTAATATATAATGGATTAAATAATAAAAATGTCAGAAAACTTACTCAATGATCTCCGTCATCTCCAAATTTTATAAGCTTTTACATTATTTTTGTTTATTAACTTCAAAATTTTGAACTCCTTTTCTGCATATTATACAACATATAATTAATAAAAGAATTGACGTTTTTAATTGAAAATTATCTTTTTAATTAGACAAATTTCTCTTATTTTTAGTGACTTGATGATTAAGTCTATCTCACCATCGATTCAACTCGACTGAAAATGAGTCTTAAACACATTTTGAGTTCATTTCTTAACTCGACTGAAAATGAGTCTTAAACACATTTTGAGTTCATTTCTTGAAACAATAGATGTATTTCATTAAAATTAAATTTATTGAAAATAATTCCTCTTGTTACTTTACAAAAAATGTAAAGAATTTGTTCTATTTATTTCTTGTTTACAAAGTTAAACATGATATTAGTTTTTTTTTGTCAATAATATATTTATATATTTTCTAATCTTTATAGAGTTTATACATGCATTATATGGGAAAGAAAACAAGATAATAATTATAAATAAATATCCAGCATAATTCACAAAATAAATATGTTTTAATTTATATATGAATAAAAAGTTTAAAAAATAATTTATTTTGTCGATTAAAGGTATTCTCAGATTCATAGTTTTGTTACAAAGAAAAGAAAGAGAAATATTAATAGTGAAGATGTTTTTTATTAGTATAATGGGTTGCACAAATGATAGTAATTTATTTGAAACATTTATGAATTACATATACACATGCAGCATGGAGAGATGAAGCCTTGGCATTCTCCACCAGGATGACCTTCTCTTGCACACTGCTCATTGCACCTCTCGGTCTCAAATCATGCTCCCTTGAAATGGGCACTTGGTTTATAACAATCTGTCTTTGCTCTTTGCACACCCACATATAATCCATTCATTTATTTCACATCATTTCGTCACGCTATTATATCGTATTGTAAATGTATATGTATCTTACGAGCTGCTAAGACAAGGAGGACAAAGAACATAAATCCGATTGTTTTCCTTTCCATTGTTGAAGTTCGATATGCTAATTTAGAGTTATGAAGTTGTTATTATAGCTTTAGTAACTAATCGAGGGTGATGAAATTTTTATCTTTCTCTTTGTAACCTCTTTATATAACATGAGAGCTTGACTAGTTTAGAAATACTTTGACATACAAAGGAGGTGTCACGTGTGTCTAGAATGTCAAACATTTAACTTCACTTAGAGTGATAAAAATTTACTTTCGCTTTGAATGTCATTACCACTGTCAAACAATTTTCTTTTTATAAAAATAACTTTTTAACATCTAAAAAAGACAATCTGTTTTTAAAAATAATAAAATTATGATTTTTATCATTTTAAGGAAAAGTAAATTAGTAAATATTAACCAATTATATAATTTTGTTGGCTATCCAATTATCCTTAATTTGTCTTGAAAACACAATAGAAAGTAAATATATTAAATGTAACAATTAATAGAAAGTAAATATATTAAATGTAACAATTAATAGAAAGTAAATATATTAAATTTGTCAATGGATATATGTTCATATATATTATCTACGGATATAGGTCTGTAGGTATTACCCACAAACATAGGTCATAGATAATACCTACCGACCTATGTCCGTGAATAATACTTACAGACTTATATTCGTGGGTAATACCTACAGACCTATGTTCATAGGTAATACCTATAGATCTATGTTTGTAGATAATATTAAAATATTAATCATAACAATATTAATATTGTTAATCACAATATAAGTAATATAATATAAGTAATATTAATAATATTATTTATATCTATTAATAATACAAAGGGCTCGCTCAAGCGAGACTTAAAGAGTGAACTTTTCTGAAAAAATTCGCTTGAAGTAGATTCTCTCGATTGAGTGAGACTATCTAAAAATGATTTCTCAACTAAACTACTTTTGTCTGTTATCAAGTATTAACATGCATTTAAGGTTCAAAGTACTACAGAAAGTGTTCATATACACTTATGTACAACTATCCACATGACAAAAAAGAAGATTATCTCAAGGTCATATAAAGTCTTTAACTATATCAAAACATAAACATATATACAAGTATATACAAGACAAAAGGTAAATTACTTTAAGGGCACATCATCTTTGAGGTGCTCAAAAACCTGCATCTGCACTTGTTCGTGTGTACATAGTACAGACATCATAGTTCATATAACAACATGAAAAGAAGGGTAAACTAGCAAAATTGAAAGTTTATAACATACTAAATACATGCAAAAACAACAAAGTATATCAGTCATAAGAATTTCCTTAAAGTCTAGCATATGAAGTTTCTATACAAGTTTTCATTTTTCATTTCAAGTACTCATGTCAAACATCATACAGAAGTCTCACATGGACCACATCAATACACATAGGTCACACATGAACCTATCGCCTTCTGGAAAACCCATTAAGTATGTCCCTACCAGAGACTAATATCTAATCCAATACCCAAGACTTAGATTCACCAAATCTAAGAGAAAGGACTAATCCAATACCAGAGACTTAAATTACCAGCGAATTCAAGAGAAAGGAGTAATCCAATACCCAATACTTAGATTGTCATTCGAATATAAGAGAAAGGATCAAAGTAAGTTCAAACATCCAATACCGAGTGTCTAGCAGTCTGATGTGTATGAACTCCCTCATCAATTTCTCACTACCTGATATCTTAATCTATGTGACTTAGATCATCAGTGAAGCTTGAGGATCTCTGTTAAACATAGGTATGTTATACTTAATGTACAAGCATAACTCATACATTATCACACAAATGTATGACATGAACTTCATCTTTCAATCATTGACATCAATACCCATTCAATCCATAAATAATAGTATGCCGAAATTTTCCACAATCATAACAACACTTAATGATTAAATCATCAAATATTATCCAAAAACTTCTTTAACATTATAACAAGATACATCTAGCAAATTCATCAAACTCATTTTCCAAATCCAAACAATCCACCTTCATGAAAAAATAATTTATGCAAGAAAGCTTTGAAATTGGTGACCATGTTACCCATTCATCCGAATATTCTAATACAAAGCTCTATTTGAGGTAAAAACTAGTTTTCCTTATTAATATTATTTTTATTTATATTATTATTAATATTATTATTGTTGTGTTTGATAAAAATAAAAATAATAATTCTATTAATAATATTAATAATCATAATCATATGTATAATCATAATAATAATAATAATAATAATAATATTACAATTAAAAGATTTTTTTAATGATTAATGATTTTTTTCCACACTTAAAAGATCCTAAGTTTGATTCCTCTAATCATACTTTGGTAATAACATTTTTAATAAAATTAATAATAATAATAATAATAATAATAATAATAATAATAATAATAATAATAATAATAATAATAATAATAATAATAACATGTCTGGTTCCCTTTTGCACTTATTTATATAATAGCATCATAGATGCAACTTAGAATGAGATAAACACTCCATTTGGAAAATTATATCACTCACACACCATTTGACATGATGTTGTGTAAAGCTTGTGGTTTTTAATTGTTACATTTAACATATTTACTTTCTATTGTATTTTCAGGTTTTCCTTCTTATTTTGGTGTATTTTTTATATTAATACTTAAAATGGTAAAAAAATTATTTATTTACCAAAATGGGCAAAATCTTGTTAGCTAGATAGATATACTGGTCAAACAAAAATAATATGTTGACAATATCAATTAAAGACATTAATTAAAATGTTTCTCTCTCTAATTATTTTTTAATTATTTAACACTATTATTGTTACCCTTTAACAATTAACAAAAAAATTAATAATAATAATTAACAAATTATTTTTTAATTATTTGGTATCATGTTTGTTACTTTAACAATTAACAAACAAATTAATAATAATAATAATAATAATTACATAATAGCAATTAACAAAACTATAAAAAAAAATTAAGACATACAAATTTATTTTAAACTAGAACAAAATAATATAATGATGATAATAATAAAAATAATTCATATGAATTTAATTTAATTTAAATAATGACAATAATAATAAGAATAATTATAATTAAATTCATATAAATTTAATTTAAATGATAATAATAATTATTGAAACAACAATTATAATTAAAGTCATATAAATTAAATTAAAATAATGATAATAATAACATTTAGGGATAATAATGATAATAATAATATAATGATTATTTTTATCTAAGAAATAATAATAATAATAATTATTATTATTATTATACCCTTCTATAAAGTATTTCTTATCTTTAATTAATGAGTTTATTCAAATTAAGAAAATTGTTTGTATAAAAAAATGTTTGACAATTGTAATGACATTCAAAGTGAAAGTGAGTCTTTATCACTTTAAGTGGAATTAAATGTTTGACACACATGACATCTCTTTTGCATGTGAAAATATCTCTAAACTAGTGAAGCTCTCATACTATATAAAGAGGTTACAAAGAGAAAGATAACAATTTCATCACTCTCAAATAGCTGCTAAAGCTATAATAACAAGTTTATCAATCTGAATTAGCAGATCAAACTTCAATAATGGAGAGGAAAACAATCGGATTTATGTTATTTGTCCTCCTTGTCTTAGTTGCTGGTAAGATACATATACATTTATATTATGATATAATAGCGTGATAAATAGTAATATTGTGCTAATGAAATGATAATGAATCAGATGTGGGTGTGCAAGCAAAGACATTAGGTTATGTACCATGCCCCGGCTTCCAGGGACCGTGCTTGTCCAATGCAGTCTGTTATCATCAGTGTATCACTAAAGGTTATCCTGGTGGCGAATGCCAAGGTGTCGTCCCTCAACGTTGTATGTGCAAATCTCTTGATTGAGTAAATTGATTTTTAATCACTTTCCTTCATGTCTCAAATAAATTATTATCATTTGTGTAACCTATTACACTAATGAAAAACATCTTCTTTATTAATATTTCTGGCTCTTTCTTTTCTTCTAACAAAACTATGCCTCTAAGAATATCTTTGATGGACAAAATAAAATGCCTTTTAAATTTTTTGTTTATATATAAATTAAAATATGTTTATTTTGTGAATTATGCTGGATATTTTCTGTTTTAAAATTTAAAATAATAACAATATTATTATTAATATTAATAATAATATTAACATTAATAATAATATTAGTATTAACATAAAATTTAATAATAATATTAGTATTAATATTAATAATAATATTAACAATAATATTAATTAATAATAATATTTTGTATGTTTTATATACGAATCTATATATGCGTGTAATGTTTATTTCATATATAAATTTATTTTTGTGTATAATATTTTATTTGTATTGTTTAACTTACGTACGAATTTATATTTATATGTAATATTTTATATATGAATTTGTATTCATATATAAATTATGATTTTATATATAGATTTTTATTTGTATGCAATAATATATATAATATTATATATTGCGTATATTGTGACTTTTTTTGTAACTTAACATGTTACTTGATAAAACGGTATCAAATGTTGCAGCACTTTTCTTAATGAAGACATAGTATCAAATGTTGGAGCATTTTTCTGATTGTTTTGTGCGTCAAATTTTTTTTCAGACTTCAGAGTACTATAGTTCAAATTCTATACAAAAGAAGTCCAAGTTGTCCATAAATATATAAATAAATACAAATGTTCTTTTTTAAGCTAATTTTGTATTAAGTTAAATTGAGATTATTTTTAATATGATATGAAAGTTTATTTTAATAAAATTAGTTTGATGGATGTATGATGGCATTCAGAATTAGACCATGGTCAATTTTTATGTAAATATCTAATCACTTATTTCTTAACCTGAGAAGATGTTTCAAACTTTGATACCTGTTAAAGTTGATGCACTAAGTATTGTGAAAAGTGACAAATGATTCCTGAAACATATGACCATTGTTTTGGCAAATAATGGGAATTTCTTGGTGTTTTCTCCTTCACATGAAAGCTTCACTACAAGTGTTGTCGTATGTTAAGCCCCGTTGTTCCTTTGTTTTTTCTTCTTTTTTTAGCATATCACATCGTAATTGTACACGTTAATATTACAACATCCTCAGAAATTAGATTAACTAAATTATTTATATTTGTCATTCACACATTAATATGTATATATATTATTAATAAAATAAGAAATTCATAGAAGATAATTAAAGTATAATAAGTTTTAAGATTAGGTCATTTATATATAATACGTGTACGCGTGTTAATGTGAGTTGATCCAACAAACTGATTAGGTGATTTAATTTGTCAAATTGTCTTACTTAATATATCAACTTGATAGAACATTCACTGAATGAGACAAAACCATGACAAATTTGGACATGTTAGTTTGTTAGCCTACCTTTTTAAAGAAAAAATATTTAAGTTTACAAGAGTTGATTATAAATAAGAAAAAACATTATATTAATGTGAATCCTATGTATATTAGTTACTCAAACCCACTTATATTATTTTAACATTTATCTCTTAAACTAGAAAATTCAAGTCTCTTAACTCTACTAATAATACCTTGATTGCCGTAATCAAGTTACTTTGTTATAAGACTATGCATAAAAGGTATTAGTTGATCAATTCATTGATCCCTATTAATTTTAGAATTCAATAATTATTCTCAACTATAATAAAAAAAACAAGTAATTATTGGAGAAAAATAGCATTCTTTAATTAAATAATAAAAAGCATAAATATTGGAAGAATTCTTTTAGATAACTTAAGCATAATTGACTAGTTTCATTTTAATTGGACATTTATATCCTAACTTCTTTCCAACACAATCCTTTAACTAATACCTTCAAATTTAATAAAAACAAAAACAAAAAGTGCAAAAATAATAAGAAATAAAATTCAAGCCTAAAAAACCATTTACTCAAAACTTAACTTAAAATAAACATAATTAAATTTAAAAAATAAAAGATGTCAAATAATTGTTTCTAAAACATTTAAAAAGGTATGCGTAAAATGAAAATTGTCAATTAGTCAAAATTACGTGAAAATCTTGTATTCAAAATTCACTTAGAGAACTGAAAATATTAATTACAGAGCCATGTGAAAGCTATATTTAAATCCAGACCATCCTTCAAAAAAAATATTTTAGGAGGTAAATTTTTTTTATTTTATCAAATCATAATTTTTAGGAGATATAGAGTCATGCAATATTATTTATTTCAAATATATTTTTTAATTTTAATTTTAAATTTAACAATCAGACAAAATAACAATTTAACAAAAGTAGTTTTAATGTAGTCACACGAGTGAAATATACTATTAATTTATGAGCATAGAGAGAGGTATGGACTCCTGAATTCCAAAATAATTTCAATATGATAATGTATTGTATATATCTATTGGGAGACAGACAGCTAAGTGCGAAGACTTTAGTTTAAGACAGCGAAAGTGAAGGTACATGTGTGTGTTTGGTGGGGATAATCACTCACCAAATGCACTTAGAAAAAATGTTTTGGGTCATAAAAGCAAGCACCAAATTGATTGAATGGCCCAGGAAACCATGTTCAGTGGTCTTTTCCAGCTTTCAAATGCTTCAACTTTCACACCCAAAGCTCCAATAACTTTTAGTTCAGAGAAGTAAAAGAAGTATTGAAATTTCCACATTTGAGAGGACCCATGAAAAAGTCATGTAATACCATTTGCCTCCACCTATTTAAAAATTGGGATTTTTTTTTTTTAAGTAGGGTAAATTATTTGATAAATCTATGATCTATTTAAAAGAATTTAAAAATCACCCTTAAACTTTTGGCTGCCAAAACATAATTTTCCGGTTGTTAATTGTTTGCTTAAATAAATAGAAATCAACTATCACTTATCTAATTAACATTATTTTCACATTCTTATTCGCATGAAAAAAAAGAAAATAGATTGATCGAGTTATATGTGACTAATATCTTACTTTGATCAAGATTTTAATTGTTTAGCTTGATCCACTAGATATGTGATATATTATAGAAACATATAACTCAACAACAAAAACTTTTAGAACAAAAAAACTAAAGAAATGTTTTTAAAAAGGATAAAAATCTTATCAAAATAAAGAAAGAAATAATTATAACTTATATATATATATATATATATATATATATTTATTTATTTATTTATTTATTTTTTATCTATTAAAAATATATTTAAAGAAAATTGCAGATTCTCTGTAAAATTGTTGAATATGAAATGTTTTTAGAAGTTTAAAAATTAAAAAATAATACGAACTTTAGAAAATACATGATTATAGTTTAAACGAAGATTCTTCTTTGAATTTTTACATGCTTTAAACGATGTTTTTTTAATGTTAAAAAACGAGTCTAATAGTCGTGCATGTAAAATATAAAACACTTTCAGTTTTAATTAATCAGAAATTAGAAATGACACGATTTTAAAGATAATTAAGACAAAAGTAAATAGATCATATACGCAATATTTCATGATTAGATAACAGTATAATTATACTGTCAATATGTACTTCATTTCTCCTTGAAAAAACTGTCTCAAAAGTGTTATAAAATGTCGGCAGGCTAAGCTTATGTACAAATTTCTCCATTTTCAAATGAAAAAAAGTACTTCAAAGTTTGCTTGTGACTTCAGCACAGATAATGAGACAAAATTGCTAGAGCCCTACTGCAAAATAGGTTAAGATTTGCAATCAAATTAATAGTATCACCACTAAATATGGATCCATGATTATTATTATTATACATGGAAAGTGAAAGTAAAGAAACAAAATGCATGTGCTGTGTTCTCCATGATGAATGCATTGTTGACTTGTTTTACCTCATGAATTAACAAACAATAAAAACCTTTATTTAAATGCACCATCAAGCATCATAAACCTGTAAAATGAGTAAATGAACTGTTAAAAAATTTGCTATATAGTTTGGTGACAATCCACATTCAAATTACAAAATTACGAACAAAAACATTTTATAAATTAAATATCAAAATACCTATGAATATATTTTTAGATAGCTTCAAAATTTAATTTCTAAAATATATATTGCATAGTTTTATAACTCAGTTTTTAACATTTCACAAGTTGATCCTCGGAACAATAAACAATTCTAAAAAAAGAATATACCGTGTAGTGATGAAAAAGAGTGGTGTGAATAGCGCAAACAAGTGATGAATGAAAACAAAAACAACAGTGTCAATGACAAATGGATTATGATATTTAACAATCCTTTAATTTTACACGACTGTTTTACTATTTTATTTTTATTGAATAATTTAATTTATATTTTAATTTAATATTACATTATCAAACAGAGCTGTCAAATAGTTGAGTGAGAAGAAAAAAAGATATCAAACTACTTTTTTTTTCATAATCATTTATCTTGATTGATGCAATGATGTATACTTTATTCCAAAACTTGACTTTAAGGAAAAAAAAATTGGGGGCGTCCAATATTATGTACATGTTTTTGTCGTATAAACGTCATGGAAACTCTAGAAAATTAAAATAAGATTTTAGGATATTTATTAATTTCTAATAAAAAAATGTTTTCGACACAGTTTTAAAATTTATTTTACAGTACACTTTCTGTTGACTCTGGAATCCAAAAAAACTCTAAGCTATTATTTGAAATTTAAGGTAAATTATAGAGTTTTTTGATCTAACGATTTTGTATTTTTTTAACAAATTTAGTTAATTTCTAGAAAGCATATGATATAAAATATATTACTAACATTTTTTTTATATTTAACTAAAATAAAATTTCATTTTAGCCTAAGACAATATAAAAATAGTATATAAATTTAGAAAAATATTCAGTAAAGAATTGAAATTGAACATATACCCTAGCCAAACCTAATCCCGTAATTTCCAAAATTAAGTGTTTTGGAGGGAAAATAGTGGGAGCGAAAACTCGTTGTTTTTCTTCATTTTTACAGTTAGTTTAATTCCCACACTCTCAATTTCAAAATTTTCTTTCTCCTCTTCCAATTCTTCAATGGAATCTTCCACCGTGATGAACCCCAATTTCAATCACAATCACAAGAGACCCTTCGCGCACGATTCTCCTTCTCCGTCTTCTTCCGACAAGAGCCCCAAAACTATCTCACTCTTTCTAAAACACTTCGATGTCCCTCTCCTTTCATCCGCCCAAAACGCCGTCGTTTTGCCCTGCGACTTCATGCGCCTCCACACCGACCACCCTTACACGATCGGGCGCCGCCGCCGCGACTGCAGCTTCGTCTTCCGCGACCGGCGCGTGAGCAAGCGCCACTGTCAACTCCTCTTCGACTCTTCCCTCCGCAAACTCTACATCCTCAACGGCGTTCTTCTGAACGACGACTCCACCGCCACGTGGCGCCTTGTCCATGAGTTCAGAAAAAGGGCGAGGACGTCGTCTCAAGGAAACAACCATGGATTCGAGCTTCGAGAAGCTTCCAACGGGGTTTTCGTGAACGGCGTCGAGATGGAGAAAGGAACGGCGGTGGAATTATCGGTTGAAGATAGGGTTTCGCTGGTTTGTGGGAACCAGAACGGTTCGTGTGGGGTTGGGAACGGAGTTGGGTTTGTTGTTGAGAGAATTGATCTCGAAGGGCGTGATGGTGAAATTGACGGATTGAAAACATTATCGGGTTCGCAGAGCGGGAAAAGGAACAGGAGGGTTTTTGCACTGAAGGATAATGTTTCAAGGTATGAGGGAGTTGTTGGGAGGGGAAGGTTTCTTCTTGATAGGTGCAGAGATATATTGCTTAGTAATGATCCTGTGTTGTGTGTTGTGCGTGATGAATCTATGTGTGCCCCTTGCAATGCTGAAGTGCAGTCAAGTTTGGGATTATTTTGTGAAAGTAAAAGGGTGGATTTGGATGCAAACTTTGGATTTGATGTTGCTGATAAGGTTCGCAATCCAAAGGTGGTGTTAGATTCTTCAGGGAAGGAAAATCATGATCCTTCTTCTCTTGGTGGTGACTGTCAGGGAAAGCTTGGCAGTGACAGCGACAATGTTTATCCCCAGCCTGGCAAGAATTTTTACCTGAACCGCCTTGAATTTATGAACCATGGCTCCTCGGCGTGTCATCGGTCGATATCTCTTCCTGAACTTATTCACCCTTTGGAAAGCGTTTCAAGGATATTTATAGCAACGTTTACAAGTGACATAAAATGGTGTGATTACCTAAAATTTTTCAATGTACTGCTTTCCTTTCATATTGCTCCCTTTTTTATCTCTTGCTTGTGTTTCCTCTTGTTGTCTCTTGCTTGTGTTTTAGATTGGCTGGCAATGTATCCTAACTGAAGTTTCTTGCTAGGTTCTTGACATATTGCAAGATTCCTTTTCACCTTCCAGTTACGATTGCATGCCAAAATACCGAGAGATGTTGGAGCTCAAAACCCGAGGACAGATTATCTGTGCCTTACCAGGATTATCCTAACCTAGTTGTAGTGTACGTTTGTTTTTTTCTCTTTGAAATTTTTTTCGAGGGTGAGGGAGATATGCAGCTTAAATTACGCCCTTGGGATTCAGTACTTTATTTCTCCTATTTTGAATGTCTTTGTTGTTGGATATTAGGTATCCCCAATTCCCTGAAACCATAGCATTCGGTAATGACCGCAAGAGACAAGGGATTGCTTGCCATCATCCAAAGTTGATTGTTTTACAAAGAAAAGACAGCATTCGAATTGTTATCACGTCCGCTAATTTGGTGGAAAAGCAGGTAACCAAACTTCTGGTTATTAACATTGATACATGATTTTCCTGGTAAATTGAAGAGAAAAATTATGTGTTTTAGGTGCTTAATTGATTACATTGGCTATTTAGACATCAAATGCCTGATGGCTTATTGCCTTCATAAGATGAAATGTTTCTAGCATAGGAGTACCAAGGTCTTCTAGTATCTATATTAAGACACACTAAGAATGATAATACTGAACTATCATAATTTATGTAGTATTTGAATTATTATTAGGTCTGCTAATTTGGTGGAAAACTCAATAATGCTTATATACTCACTGATAGGAACTAAACAACATTAGAATCAGAAACCAATGGATGGTACACTATACAGTGACACTACAAGTATGCAGTGCTTAACAAAATCCCACGGTCAGCAGCTAGCATTTATTCTCCAACATAGAACCCTTCCTAACCTCCTCTCCTCAAAATTCTTTGCTCTCTTTCAAATCCCTCCCTTCTTCTCCATTTCTCTCTCCAATCATGCCAGAATCCCCCTCTCCAACAGAGAGGAGTGCTAGGAGCGTACTCTCCATCACGTCTCTTATTGGTTAAAAATTATTGAAAACTACAAAATTAGGATTGAAACTCCGTAACATGCGAAACTCTAAAAAGTTGTGATTTCTAATGAATTTCATTAAATAAGATTACATCCACAAATTTGTGATTTGCAATAAATTTCAGCCAATAGTAGAGAGTGTTCAAAAGACTATGTCAGAGAGTGTGGTGTTGACATTTATCCTCCAACCTAAGGTTTCCGCCTTAAGTTTTATTATTACATCCATCATGCTTTCCCTTGACCAAATCCTTCTCCTATTAGTTGTTTTTCCTTCTTTGATAAATGTTCCGGATAACCCTCGTTATCCCAACCTCTTTTGTATCTCTTCCTCATAGAGACTTGGGTCACCTGTTGTATATTGTCTTTCTGGAGATTTATTTTATATACTAAAAACAGTGCAAAATTTGTTTGGAGCAACAATGTGAAATAAAGAAATGAGCAAAACATAAGACGGCAGAAAAAAATCTTCTATTGGCCCCGGAATCAAATAAGTTAGTTTACACGATACTTTTTTAAAAACATTGGATGGCTCAGAATTATTCTTGTAAAATGTTTAGATGTAAGACTACTGCAATTGCCATAATGTCCCTTGTATAAACTTCGAAGCCTATAATAACAACATTTGTATCATAATGTAAAATTATGTATATTAGCATTTTCATTGGTATCTTTATTTAGTCATGCTTATTGTAGGTTTACAAAGTTGTTTGTATGTCATTGTTCACTATCATGGCAAAACTATTGATTAATTTTTCAATTTTTCATGTTTGTTAGTGGAACAGTGTGACTAACACTATATGGTGGCAAGATTTCCCTCATGCTACTTCTGTTGATTTTTCATCACTTTTCCCAAAAAGTGGCTATGCTGACATTCATCAAGCAAAATGTGATTTTGCTGCTCAGTTGGCTGGGTTTATGGCATCTCTTGTTATTGATGTTCCCAGTCAGGCTTACTGGATTACACAGCTGACAAAGTATGACTTTAGAGGTGCTACAGGACACCTTGTTGCTTCAGTGCCTGGAATCCACTTTTATAGAACTTCTGTTTTGTCAAAGTCTTTTCAGGCCTCTACTGTTGTAAGCACTCAAGTATGTCATTCAAAAATATTGCTTCTTTCAGCGCTGGTTGACTGCCCATGGCACTGCCTCTGTGTTTATTTTTTGATATAAAGTATCATTTTTTTGTTCTTTTAAATTTAGTATTTGCAAACTATATCCACCTCGCTGGGTTGGAATATTATACCCTTAAACCCGACTTGTTGTGGTTAAGGTGATGCTAGTAGGATATCTTAGTTTAATATTAAATTCCAGCGCTCATATTGTCAGCCATATGATCATTTGTGGGCTTAGGTTAGGCTACTTCTTATCTGCATTCTGTTAGACACCACGAAGATCAAGGACAAATTAAGAAAATTATTCCTTTTCAATTTACGTATAGGAGGAGAGGCAAAGAAAAAATAACAGAATGAGGTCTAGAAAGTGGGTGGGACCGACTTTGTTAGAGGTGAGAGAAGAATATAAATAGAGAGGAAAGGAGCAATAAAGAGGGGGAAGAAGAAGTGGGGACAGAATTGGGGAGAGCAGTGGCCTCTCGAAAGCCACATAATACTTTCTGTTATTACTGTTTGTACATTTTCTATACACAGACTTTATCTTCGTGAATTCTGCATTACTCTATTCATATTCCTTCTTACTATTTTGCAAATTATCCATAATTCTGGAGTGTGGGAGGATTCTGTTTATGTGGCTGTCTAGTGGGGAACCTTACAATTTGGTGTTAGATTTTCGATCTGGGGCTTCATCCTGTGAATGGTCACTACACGTACTGCTGCCGTAATGGAAGAACGCGTGGACGGTTTGGAGAGGCAAATGGCGGAGTTCCGAGTTGAACAAGGTCGTTTCATGGAGTCTATGATGAAACGTATTGAGGAATTGATGGTGCGTCAATCTCGTCAGATTGAGGACGATGATGGTACTTCCCGCGTTGAGGATCCAGGTGGGGGACTTCATAGAGACCCTCCTCCCAACAAGGGCGACTTCAATCGGAGAGTGGAGATCCCTCCGTTTGACGGTTCCGATGCAAGTGGTTGGCTTGTCCGAATTGATAGGTACTTTCGAGTCTCTGGCATTCCTGTGAGCGAGAAATTGGAGTACGCAGTTCTCGCACTTCACGGTGAGGCTTTGACTTGGTTCGAATGGTGGGAGTCTCAATCTTCCTTCCACACCTGGCTTCGTTTTAAGCAGGATGTGTTACGGCGTTTCGAACCTGGAGCAGCTTCAAACCCTTTGGCTCCTTTGTTGAGAGTGCGACAAACTGGATCTGTAATGGAGTATCGTCGTGATTTCGAACTAGCAGCCAGGTCACACAAACACCTTGGCAGTGACACATTATTATGTATGTTTCACGAGGGGTTCAAACCAACAATCAAATCAGAGATCTCGGCTGATGAATTTGAAAATTTGCAAGCTATGATGGATAAAGCAATGGTGTTGGAAGCTCGAAATGTAGCTTGGCAAGATGAAGCGGGCAAACCTTGGGGACGGAGAAATGACAAAAATGCACACGCTGGCTGGGGTGGGTCCAAGAGCAACATTTGGGCCCAGCCCAAAACCCAAGCTCCTACTGTTAATATGAGCCAATTGAACCCAAACGTCCATCCTAAATCTGGGACCAAACTTACCAAACTTGATTCAGGTACAGCTACCTCCTCCCGTTCTAGTGGCCCAAAAATCAATTCTCGGTGGATATCAAATGAGGAGTGGGCTGACCGCCAGCGAAGGGGACTCTGTTTTCGTTGTGGTGAAAAGTGGAACCCGAGTCACTCCTGTAAATTTCGCCATCAGCAATTAATCCTATTGGGAGAGAGCGACGTTTATCCATAGGAAGACAAGGAAGAACTATTGGAAGATATGCCAGACGTGGCTGTCCACACTCTTTCTCTACACCTTTCATCTTTCAGTTATTGGGGTTTTACCACTCATCAAACTCTCAAAGTTTGCGGTACTATCAATGACAGAGAAGTGATTATTTTGGTGGACCCAGTGCCTGAAGCTAACTTTCTTTCTTCTAAATTGGTTTCTTCCCTGGGTTTACCACTACTGCAGTTATGTCCTTTTCGAGTAGAAGTAGGGAACGGGGCCATTGAGCAAGGAGTAGGTGGATGTGAAAACGTAGTGATCCAGGTGCAAGGTATCACCATTGTTGAGAATTTCTTTGTTATGGAATTGGGGCGATCGGAAGTAGTGTTGGGAGCAGGATGGATTGCTAGTTTAGGTAAATTTGAGGGTGACTACGGATCCTTAACCTTGAGTTGGATGTTGAATGGTTCTAAGGTAACACTCCGCGGTGACCCAAGTCTTGGGTGGTCTCCAGCTAGCAGTAAAATGACCTTCAATGCACTGAAAAATAGTGAGGACGGGTTCTTGGTGACACCCTTATTCAAGGCCACCGAAGTTGAAGTTGTTCCACCAATTTCTGTAGCTACGCAGCAATTGTTAGCCAAATTCGACTTTCTGTTTCAACCCCCTTCGGGACTTCCCCCCAAGAGAGAACTGGATCATGCCATCAAGCTTAAAGACAAAGCAGAGATTCCCCATCTTCGACCATACCGATATCCTCATTACCAAAAGTCTGAGATTGAGAGAATAGTAGAAGAGATGCTGCAAATGGATATCATCAGACCTAGTACGAGTCCATTTTCTAGCCCTGTGATTTTGGTTCGGAAGAAAGATGGCGGGTGGCGGTTGTGTTGATTATAGGGCTCTGAACAAGGTTACAATCCCTGATAAATTCCCTATCCCAATTATAGATGAGTTATTAGATGAACTTGCTGGGGCAGCCATATTTTCGAAGCTTTATTTGAAGTCGGGTTACCACCAAATTCGTATGAAGGAGGAGGATATCCCAAAAACAACATTTAGAACACATGAAGGGCACTATGAATTCTTAGTAATGCCTTTTGGCCTTACAAATGCCCCTTCTACTTTTCAAGCATTGATGAACAAGATTCTACGGCCATTTTTGCGTCGATTCGTTCTTGTATTTTTTGATGACATTCTAGTATATAGCTCAGATTTGGAAATTCACAGGGAGCATCTATCCCAAGTGTTTGAGGTGCTGAAATTGAACAAGCTGTTGGTTAATCGAAAGAAGTGCTGTTTTGAGAGGGACCACATCGAATATTTGGGGCACATAATTTCTATTTAGGGAGTTGCTGCAGATCCACGAAAAATCCAAGACATGGTTGATTGGCCTCCTCCAAAGGATCTCAAGGGCTTGAGAGGATTTTTGGGTCTCACAAGATACTATCGTCGATTTGTTAAAGGTTATGGAAATATTGCTTGGCCACTAACTCAGCTCCTGAAGAAAGATGGATTTCATTGGGGTCCAGAAGCTCAGGAAGCTTTCCAAAAACTCAAATCTGCAATGGTCTCAGTTCCGGTCTTGGCAGCTCCTTGTTTTTCCAAGCCGTTTCAAATTGAAACTGATGCGTCGGGCAAAGGAATTGGTGCTGTCTTGATGCAAGAGGGGCGCCCAATTGCTTATATGAGCCAAAAAATTTCAGAAACAACTCAGAGAAAATCTGTCTATGAGCGGGAATTAATGGCTATTGTTTTAGCAGTTCAAAGGTGGCGACACTACTTATTGGGGCAGAGTTTCACAGTGTTTACAGACCAGAAATCCCTAAAGTTTTTGCTGGACCAGAAGTTGGGTGCGGAGGAGCAGCAGAAATGACTCTCTAAACTTATGGGATATAATTTTGAAATTAAATACAAGGCTGGATTAGAGAATCGGGTTGCTGATGCGCTCTCTAGGAGATTTCATTTCTCTGCCATCTCTGTCATTTCCACAGCTGAATGGGGAGAGTTGGAAGATGAAGTTGTGGTTGATGTCAAATTGAATGCCATCATGCAGAGGTTGATCTGTGGGGAGGAGGGGGCTGCTAGTTTTTCCTTAAAAAATGGGAGACTCTTGTATAAAGGGTGGTTGGTGATAGCTCGTACCTCTAAGTGGATTCCTAAGATCCTTGAGGAATTTCATGGGTCTAAGCTCGGAGGTCATTCTGGATTTTTCCGTACATACAAACGGATTTCTGCTATTTTATATTGGGAAGGAATGAAAAAAGCCATAATGGACTTTGTCCAACGATGCGAGGTATGTCAACGCAATAAAAATTCTACTCTCAAGCCTTCCGGATTACTACAGCCACTGCCTATTCCTACTAATGTATGGTCTGATATCTCAATGGATTTCATTGGAGGTTTGCCTAAAGTACAGAAGTTAGATACTATTTTCGTCGTGGTGGATCGTATGACAAAATATGCTCATTTCTACGCTCTTGCTCACCCTTTCACAGCCAAAGATGTGACTGTCCTTTTCCTTAAAGAGGTTGTGCACCTTCATGGTTTTCCTTCATCCATTGTCTCCGATCGGGACAAGATTTTCATGAGTACATTTTGGTCTAAAGTGTTTAAACAGGCTGGCACCTCCTTAAACATGTCTTCAGCGTATCAACCACAAACGGATGGCCAAACAGAAGCTGTCAACAAGTGTTTAGAGACTTACCTCTGCTGCCTTACTGGAACTAAACCAAAACAGTGGCCTTCTTGGCTTCCTTGGGCTGAATTTTAGTATAACACGAACTATCATGGTTCAATCAAAATGTCCCCATTCAAAGCTTTGTATGGACGTGAACCCCCGCCATTGTTAAGAGGTGGCGCTGAGTCTACAGTAGAAGAGGTGCGATTATTATTCGAGGAAAGAAATCAGATGTTGGAAGAATTGCAATTTCAGCTTAATAGGGCTCAAAATCGCATGAAACAAGATGCTGATAAAAGGAGGAGACAAGTGGCTTTTGAGAAGGGTGATTTTGTGTTCTTGAAGTTGCATCCTTATCGGATGAAATCCATTGCCACTTGAATCAATCAGAAGTTAAGTGCAAAGTTCTATGGGCCTTTTGAGATCCTTGAGAGGATCGGGGAGGTAGCATATCGGCTGAAATTACCAGACACAACTAGGATCCACCCTATTTTTCATGTTTCCTTACTTAAGAAGAGTTTAAGCCCTGTAGTTGAACCCCAACCTCTTCCTGCAGATTTGACAGATGAGGGAGAATTGCTGGTGCAACCAGAACTAATTCTGGACAGCCGCTACAACAAACTTGGAGAGCTGGAAGTGTTGGTTAAATGGCAAGACCTTCCTGATTTTGAGAGCACATGGGAACTGGCCGAAAAGATTAAGATTGTTTTTCCCCTTTTTCACCTTGAGGACAAGGTGACTCTTCAAGGGGAGGGTATTGTTAGACACCACGAAGATCAAGGACAAATTAAGAAAATTATTCCTTTTCAATTTACGTATAGGAGGAGAGGCAAAGAAAAAATAACAGAATGAGGTCTAGAAAGTGGGTGGGACCGACTTTGTTAG
>Ga0209489_106212_pt1 | contig 19515 bp, 14 predicted proteins | sample SiratrowhiteBW_FD_187527 | JGI IMG/M metagenome (GOLD analysis project Ga0209489, IMG submission 187527) | Root nodule microbial communities of legume samples collected from California, USA - Siratro white BW (SPAdes) (version 2) | ecosystem: Host-associated > Plants > Roots > Nodule | place...
AAGTGATTAAGGACTAAGCCAATCACCAACACACAAACCCAACTAAGGACCAAGACCTAAACACTCAACTATCTTCATGTTGGCACAAAGTCTTCACTTGAATAATTCTGGTCCAGGTTGGTTCCAACAGATTCTTCATGAGGCAGTCTTCATTAGCTTCATATGCTAAGCCTTGGTGCTCACCATATTGACTTCATCAAATCACGTGCTTAGCCTTGGTGCTAACAACCAAATCAAGATAAATGCACCTAGAAAGACCAAGAAAATTCTTGAGCTTTTGGAAGTTCATTATGTTTCAAATATCATCCAGATGTTCCTTCTTCAACCAGTCAGTTCTGATGAATTTAGGAACTATGATGCTCTTTCTACTGACCTATTGTAAGTAAGCAAACATTTAAGTTTCCTCAGTCGTCAACCATTTTTCAAGGTGGTTATATTCTTCTTTTGGAGTATCATCTTGAGTCCTTGAACGTTTACTTGGGGTGGAGGAAGACATGGCTACTGGTGGGAGTGAGTTTGGGCAGAGCAAAAGAGAAGTTCAAACCAATATGCAGTGTGCAATGAATATGCAGTGCGATATGCAAATCTATTTTCGATATATAAGAGCAAAAGCAGTTTTGTTTTGCATGTGAAATGTTAATAATAGAATCAAATCAGTTGCACATGGAATTAATGAGTTGTTCTTTGAATTTAAAAAACTAACTGCATAGTCAAAGATTCAGACAACCGTTTAAAATTGTACTAGTCAAACTGCAAAGCTCCCTTTTTGACCAACCGATTCGACAATGCATAGGTGTGCATAAATGGGATTCCTTTTCTTCTTCCAATGGTTGTCACAAGTTTTAACTTGTTAAAACACGTTGCAAAACCCATTGGATAGCCACTGCACACTCAATTTAAGGGTTAGTTCATTGTTTTAGCACAGAAAAATTCAAAACAACAACTCTGCAATTGATTTTAATAAACTATTTTTGGAAAACAATTAATTAAAATTCTGGAAACCAGATTTTTAATCAACTATTTTCTGAAAATAACTAACTAAATAGAAGGCATCAGGAAAACAATCAATTAAATTTGGAAATTAATAAGTTAAATGCAGTGCATAGATTTTAAACTGGTTATTCTATAAAAATAACTTGTTAAATTTCACATGATAGCAGAATTTTAACAAGATGAAAATGAGAAATAGACAATTAAAAATACCAAAAGTTAAAGTTGTACTAATTGTTCCAAAATACCAAATGTTAGTACATAAAAACATGAGTAAAAACAATAGAGGCATTATCAATTAAGAACATTAAGATTATTTAAGATACCCAATTCGGTTCTTAGGAAATTAAACCTATCTCTTGGCAAGGGTTTTGTAAAGTAGTCAGCTAGTTGTTTCTCAGTTTCAACAAATTGAATCTCGCAATCACCATTGTTCATATGGTCCCTTATAAAGTGGCGACAAATCTCGATATGGTTTGTCCTAGAATGTTGCACAGGATTCTTGGTCAGGTTAATTGCACTAGTATTATCACATTTAAGAGGAATTTTGGAAAGACATAAGCCATGGTCACTTAGCTATTGTTTTAGCCAAAGTATTTGCACACAACAGCTTTTTGCGGCTATATATTATGCTTCAGCCATTGAAAGAGCCACACAAGCTTGTTTCTTGCTATGCCACGATATTGAAAAACAAGTTTAGGTCGAGTTCAAGAGGGGGTGAATTGAACTTTCAAAAAAATTTGCAAAAATGGAAAGTATTTAAAGTATATAAGGAAAGTTCTCAATTGAAACAATTAAAAGGATTATTTTGAATTACACAGCAAAAGTCAATGTATTCCACATCACAAACAATCAATTTAATAAACACACAGAATAGTATTCAACAATAACACAATTAAATCAGATGTGGAAGCAGTAAACTGGAATCAGAAAACAGTTTAAATCATCCAGAAAATAATTAAGTAAAACTGGAAAATAGTATACTGAAATCAGAGTAAAACACAGATCAGAAAAGAACTAATCAATTGATAAACACAATCAGAATTGACATGAACACTCAGATCAACAAAAAACTGAATAAAGAACACAATTTAGAACTGTCCAGTGATAATAAAATAAATAGTAAAAACAGTTTACTAGAATCACTCACACAACAATACAATCCAGAATTAATAGACTAAACCAAAAGTAACAAAAGCTTCAAGAAAACATGTTTTCAGAAATACAAACAAATATACAATAACCACAAACACTCAACCAGAATCAAGAATAGATACAATCAATTGAACAGATGTGAAAACAGTTTCAGAGAACACAATAACACCAGTAGAAAGAACAATCAACTGAGAGCAATGAATAACTAAATGAGTGTGCGACAGCAAGTAATAAATCGTTAAAGAAGAGAGAAAGAGAGATCAACTTGTGACATGTCCCGCTTGTGCTCTTCATGTCTTGCTTGCAACCAGCAAAGTCCGAGTCTGAATAGCCTATCAAGCTCGATGAGGCTCCTATGGGGTACCATAGGCCCACATTGACAGTTCATTTCAAGTACTTGAGTATGCTCTTTTCAGCTTTGAAATGTGATTCTTTCAGGTTAGATTGAAACCTCGCACACTTATAAACACTGAACATAATGTCAGGTCAACTTGCTATAATATATAATAAAGATCCAATTAGCCCTCTATATTTTGTTTGATCAATAGAGACTCCCTTCTCATCCAAGTCTAGGTAGCAATTGGTAGATATTAGTGTTGTAGCTTCTTTGCAGTTGTCCATCTTGAACTTCTTCAATAGCTCTTTACAGTACTTAGATTGACATAGGAATGTCCCATGCTTCATTTGCTTCACTTGCAATCCAAGGAAGAGGATTAATTCTCCCATCATGGACATCTCAAATTCCTCCTGCATAACTGACACAAAATCTTGACATAGACTTTCATTAATAGAACGAAATATAATATCATCTACATAAAGTTGTACTAGAATGATATCACTATTAAGCTTTCTGATAAAAAGGGTCTTCTCAACTTTGCCTCTTTCATAACCTTGAGAAGTGAGGAAGTTGCACAACCTTTAATACTATTGCTTTGGAGCCTGCTACAAACCACACAATGCTTTCTGCAGTTTCTATACATGGTCTGGATGTCTATGATCCTCAAAGTCCGGTGGCTCATATACTTCTTCATCTATGAAACCAATCAAAAAACAACTTTTCACATCCATTTGAAAAAGTTTAAAACCACACAAACATGCATAGGCAAGCAGTAATCTAACAGCTTCTAATCTAGCAACAAGAGAATAAGTTTCACCAAAATCAATGCCTTCTTCTTGATTATAGCCCTAAGCTACCAACCTAGCTTTGTTTTTAAGTATTATGGCTTATTCATCTAGCTTTTTCCTAAACACCCACTTTAATTGATTGATTTTCAAAAATAGTAAATTGAAAATTTGATGTATACAATTTTAATTGATTGATTCCAGAAAGTAATTGATTAAATATTTGTTATACACTATTTTAATCGGTTGATATTTGAAAACAATCAATTGATTTTTTTTTCATTTGATAACCTGCTTTGTGGTTATTGTGGGCATTTAAGATGTTAAACCATGCATTGAGTGTGCAGTAGCAAGCCAGCTATTTTTCAAAAGGTTTAATACCTGTGACAATGCATTGATTTATGCACCTGAACCACTATTGTGTACTGCACGATGCCAACTGCATGCTTGTTGGTCAAAAAGCAATTCTATTGCTTTGACTGGACTAGGAATCTTGGAAATAATAGGTTTTTTTATTCCAGTACTATCTTTGACTGTGCAAGCTACCTATCTGGGTCATAAATTAATTGATTAAAACATTGATTTAATGCATTAAAATTGTGTGCTTGCTACGTCACTTGTCACACTACACTTCACTACTTTGCATTCTTAAAACCAAAATTACATTGTTCTGTTTAAATTATGCAGTTGTACTGGTTGGTGCCTTATGGGTTAATGTGTGTTTGAAATATGAAAATTCTTGGATACTTGTTCAAGTTTTATTGCAAGAGTTCACATAGTATGGGGGAGCAAACTTACTTGGACGAAAGCTGGAAAATTCACATAATTCAATGAACTCAACCACTCAATTGACTTCATCAAATTGGGAGAGATTGTTGGCAAGAGTCCAAGCTTGAAGATTTGATGAATTAATCCAAATTTGAAGATAGGTTTGGGTTTGTTTTTGTGTCTTAGAATTAGTGTGTATTGCTTACTTTCATCACAATAAAAGTATACAATAGCTCCAACGAATCTGGGGTAAATTTGTTTTTAGAAAATGAGTTTTAGTGAAATTTTCAATACTACATGGAAAATAATTAATTATTTTTCAGAATCAATCGATTGAATTTTACTTCAGTAAAATCAATCGATTGAATTGAAAAACAACTGATTGATTTCACTTAAGTGGATATCTATTATAAAAAGAACATGTTTTGCAGCTTTCGTGACTAACTTTTCAGAATTCATATTTTGAGAAACTTGAGAATTACGATTGTGAGAGCATGGGGAGAGCCAGAATCCATCTTCATTGAGAGGTTCTTCAAATATTTTTCTAATATCAACCTTGATTCTTAGTTTTGGAGCTAATCTTGCATGCCTTTTAGTGATTGAAGCATCATACAACTATGTTAGTGTTTAAGGGAAGTTTTTTTGTTCTTTCTTGATAAGTTATAGGTGTTGTTTTCGTGTAATAATTTATTTTTAATTTTTAATTCATCTAGATAGGGTTTCTAGGTGTGTTTGATGTTAGTATTCCATCTAGATAGAGTTTCTAGGTTGTATCTACAGTGGTTTTTGCAGTTGTGCAGTGGGGTGCTGTATAGAGTATCTTGAACAATCTTGTAAGGTGCAATATTGTATCTTGGACTTGTATTTTTTTTCACGTAATTTTTGTGCAGTGAGTGTAATCTTTGCTAATGTGGCAAAAAATTGGATTTAGCTCTTGAAAAAGAGTGAACCATTATAAAAAATTGTGTGATCTCCAACTGTTCTTAAGCTTCTTGGAAAACACAAAATGGTTTTCCACTGAATATTAACTTTGTTGATAAAAATAATCAATTCGATGTAAAATCAATCAATTGATTTTCTGGGATGTTAATAAAAGTAAGTAAAATCAATCAATCAATCTTTCTGCATTGAGAGGTGTTGCTTTAGGAATATTTGCAAAAGGATTAATATGGAGTAAATCATGGTGCACTGAGACAGTGTTGCTTTAGGAACCTTGTAAGGTAGGTTTTATATGGAGTGAATCATTTTCACCAAGAAAGTATTGCTTTGGAGACTTCTCAGTAGGGTTCACAAGGAGTAAATCATCATGCACCAAGGTCTAGGTTTGGTAGCCTTCTTAGTAAGGTTCACATGAAGTAATCATCCTACACCCAAAATGTGTGGGTTTTTAAGCCTTGTTGGTAGGGCTCACATGGAAAGAAAGTATGGTTTCGATAGATTTCTCGGCATAATTCACATGGAGTGAATCATCCTGCAAGGTGATGCTTTGGTACCCTTCTCAGTAGGGTTCACATGTAATGAACCATTGTACCTCTTCAAGGTGTAGCTTTAAGAACCCTCTCGGCAGGATTCACATGGAGTGAATTGTCCTCCACTGAGGTGTGGCTTTGGTAGCCTTCTCAATAGGGTTAACATGGAGTGAATCATCTTGCATTGAGGTATGGATTTAGTAGCCTTCTCAATAGGGTTCACATGGAGTGAATCATCCTGCATTGAGAAGATGTGTTTTTTACTACTTTATTGACGTTATTCAGATGTAGTGAATCAGTGTACACTAAAAGGGTGTTGCTTAGGTAGCCTTCTTGACAGGGTTCACATATAAAGAATGATCGCGCTTCAAGATGGTGAGCCTTTTGGAGATGTCTCGATAGGATGCCCATGGAATGAATTATCATGCATCGAGGTGTGGCTTTGGCATCCATTTCTATAGGATTTGCATGGAGGGGATTATCCTACACCAAGAAGGTGTTGCTTTGGTAACCTATTGAGTAGGGTTCACACGGAGGGAAATATGTTGCACCGAAATGGTATTATTGTATGAGTCTTCACGACAAGGTTCACATGGAGTGAATCATCCTGCACCGAGAAGGCGTGACTTTTGTAACCTTCTCAACAAGATTCACGTGGAGTGAATCATCTTGCATTTAGACGGTGTTGCTTTTGGTAGTCTTCTCAGTAGAATTCACATGGAGTGAATTGTCCTGCATCGAGGTGTGGCTTTGGTGGCCTTCTCGATAAGGTTCGCATCATCTTGCACCAAAAAGGTGTTGCTTTTCCGTTATTTTTTTTAATTCTCATTACTCAATAAAGTGTCTTATTAAAATCTTCTTGGTACAACCCTCATAGAAAAAAAAAACAAAACAATGGTAGGAAGGAGTACACAAGTTACAACATATTATTAAACAAAAGTAAAATTTTAAATGACTCATATTCAAGGTCCTAGGCTTCTCGATGTGGTCGAGATTTTCGATCCAGTATGCTCCTTTGTTGAGACTATGTCAGACTAAAAATGATCCCTCCCTGTTTGAAGCAAATTTTTTGTTTAGTATGTTTTCATGTGATCTTCCCTTGATTGCAATTTCGGCTCACACTTGATTGCAAAAGCTTTTTGGTCTTCAAATTACATGGATTTGGTTGCTCTCTATCTCAGTTTGTCTACTTAGGATGTCAATTTCTTGCATAAGTTGTCGGAGAAAGGACCTAACTTTAGGGTAGTGACTATGTGATGCATTGCTAACTCCAAACTAAGATTTATGATATTGAGGGATACTTTCCCAAATCGTTCCACAAAGGCATGTAATGATTCTTCCTTTTCTATCTGATGTTAAGAGATATTCATATTAAATGGTGTGGTTGGTCGGTTACGAATTACACTCTGAACCTAGCTACCAAGTGAGTGAACCAGTTCAAGGCAGCCCCATTGAGGGATGTTGGGATGACCCTACATAGAGTTGTGTCTTTCGACATGTACATGCTAACTTTTGTGACTTAGATGTCAATGTGCTCATTTGGATCTTAATTCTATTGTACTTGTCTAAGGTGGGTTTCTTCTTGTTGGCTGGAAGGGATGTCTCTCTCATCCCTTCTGTGATGCACCAAATGTCGTATAAGCGGATGTGGGTGGACTATTTTTCGTCATTTGATATCTATCGACTTCATGGGTTCCTAAAAAGGGTGGACGAGTGGATCTAATAGGTTCTGTTTGTTTTGGTTTGGGATTTAGTGGCATGGTACCACTACCAGTCTCCATGCGAGCATTTTCCAACTTTCAAGCTAGCATTTCCTCAGCATTTCTCTCTTCAGGTTCTCTAGTTCCTTTTAGAGTTCAACTAATAGTGCATTTGGTCTACATGATTATCTTATTTTTCCAGGGAAGGTCAATTGTTGCTTATTATTTTGCGTGTGGTAACCATGTGGTCTTTTGTCGAGGTCTTTCCCAGCTCCACGATGAGTGTCAAAATGTTCTTACAAGGCCAAAATGACCTTTATAAGATCATATATTGATTAATCTTTGTATCAAGAAGTCTTCGCTTTAAGGTCACTTTCTCGTCTCGGTTAGAGAGGGGAGCACTTGTAAAGATACTTTGACGCTCAATTTACTATGTACAAGTAACGGTTAATGCGATCATAGGATAAGCAATAGTATTCATGTTCAATACCTTAGAGGTAATTATCTATTTATTCTATTCTTAATGGGTTTGTACCTGGATAGGCCTTGGGGATGGGCTAATGCTATTCGTAATCTTGATTTAGTCATTGTTTAGTCATGATGATTGGTTTAGATGCTTATTATTATTTGATTTCTTGTATAAAAATTTATGATTGTGTTGAGGTATTCTTAGCCTTATTTCTACAAGACTAGGACTTCTCAATCTTGCTTAGTATTTCTAAGCTTTACTTGATACTTTTTTACAAGACTGATACATCTTAATTTTTTCTGACATTTCTTAACATGGCTAATACTTTTTTACAAGATTGATACTTTTCGATCATAGCTAGTTTTTCAACAAAATTAATAATTCATCTAAGATATTTTTCCACCTTTGTTTGACACTTCATCACAAAAGCACTTATTACTCTTTGTTTAATACTTCTCAACCATGTATCATATTTTTCAACAAAAAGTATCTATTCATAATTTATTATTTCATTTAATGTTAGGCCTAAACCTTCTCGGTTTATTAGCCGTATAGTACATATTCATAATATAGTATTTGAAACATTGATTGACCTAACTCTTTTAACCAGATGATTCTTAACATAGTAATATTTGTTTGTGTTGATGATTACCTTAAATATTGATTAATATTACCTAGTCAATGTTTTTAGCAAGTTGGCACGCTTATCCAGAATTTCGAACACATGAGTAACAAGATCTTTGGAAAAAGATCACGCGGATTCTACATGCTATTGTGCTTACCTGAAATTGGACGCAATGTTGACATCGCCTAATAAGACTGAGGCCTCGTCAACTTTTATGACTTATATTTAAAAGCCAACTTATAGTCCTTAATCTCTCCTTTCGGACTTAGGTTCTAGTCATACTACCCAACAATGACTTATTGAAATAAGTTTTTGATAATTGAGTGCCTGAAATAATAAATTAAAATTTTATCGTAGTTTATTCACTTGAACTATTCAAGAAGTTTATTCAACATTTTTATACATTTAACCACATATCATGAGTTTAATTTACGAGAAAGTTTAATTGACATTTGAGGCAGATTCGAGAATCCAAAACATCATTTGTGGGCCTAGCTTTATCGAATTGATACAAAAAATTTCAACTTTCAAGTACGTGTTTACTAAACACAGTTACCATGGTGTTATATAAAAGATAAGGATATCTAGAAACACTTTTAAAAAATAAGTATTAAAATGAAACAAATTTCTCCAAGATAAAATTACTTTTAAAAAAAAAATCCATATAATTTCTTAAAATTCTTACTTTTTAATTTGTGTATAAGTTAGCTTATGAATAAGTGTTTTTCCCTTATTTTTTTTTCTAAAAATGTTTATGAATATCCAAATATATTTTTATTAGAGTTAGCTGTTGGCCTTTTAGGTAGTTTTATTTTATGTAACGAGAGACCTAATATACTCATGAAGTGTTTGTGGAGTCTATTGACAAATTGCATTCATGATTCTACGTTTCACACCTACACAAGTCTATGTGCATGAGAGTAATAATATTCTGGATTCATGAGAGAGCATTGGGTTATGGTAAGATAATTTGACACATAACCAATCGTATCTGATACAAAAATATGATGCTAGATAAAAAAACATAACATAGATACATTTTTTTTTTATCTTCAAGTTTGACTATGTACATTTTTTTTGGCTCATTTTTTAGCCGAACTGTATTTACATTTTATTTCACGTGGTCTTAAGTAAAATATTTTGATAGTTTCTTTAATGTGCAAACACTATTCAGCAGTTGGCGACCATAAGGTAACTACATTAATGTTTACACTAAATTTTCTTTTAAAAAATGTCATGTTACATATATTTTCTTACACTTTGAATTAAAAAAAATGTTATATATATAAACTGATAACCTATTGTCAATTTTTTTAAAATAAATTATTACATTTATTAGTGCTAGACAATATAGTGGTTTACTTCTTCTCAGCACGTAATGACTGTCAGGAGAATTTCTCCTACGAACAATATTATGTATATAGAACTATAGAATATTTCCATAATTCAAAATATAGTAAAACAAGTCAAATTATAATATAAATATCACCCGTACAAATTTATACTTAATATTACTCTTTTTATTTCTTCAATTATATATTTCTAATATTATTTATTTGCTTTTTTATATGTTTTTTCACTCACTATTTGTATAATTAGTTAATAAAATATCTCCTAACTATTTTAAATGATATATATGTGTAAAATTGTCTTCAAAAATTAAAATATGTCACCATCAGAGTTTCATCCTCCTTAATGGATTTACCAAATTTGGTTTGTGTGTAGAAGTCTTAGGAACATTAAAATAATAATTTATGAACCAATTCAAACAGTTTATTAGCTTATAATTGAACTATGGTGAACAGATCTGTGAATGGTTTGAAAACTTGGATGCAGAAGGATGAGAGTTAGTAGTATTAAAATATCTACAAGAAGGATTGAAGGGGACAACGAAATAAAAGAAAACAATGGTTGGGGACCATAACATAGTTGAAATCTTATGTGGGACCAAACAAATAAAATCTTTGTGGGTCCCGTCTCCTACTCATGGTAGAGTGGAATAATAGATCATGTGTGAATTGCGAATCTGTTTCCATCAAGGGGTTTTCCTACTTCGTAGGTGTTACTGATTGAGTTTGTTCAAAATCTCTATCTTTAAGATTGAGTACGGCACCCAATTGTTCTCGATTTTCTCCTCCCATGTCTTAAACCCAATCATGTGTCTGAACATGGGATAGGGTTCCAACATGGTTTTGCATATCAACCCTTTGATCACATAATTAATCAAGCTTCTGGATTACCTCTTATAATATCACGTTTCTTCTTCACTTTATTTTTATTTTCTTGGAATGTTTTAAAAGTAAAATAAACTATAAAATCAATAAAAATACCAATATTTGGTAAGCATTATATCTTTTAATAAAATAGTAGAGAATTTAAATTTTTCTATATCACTTAATATGAAGCAAATTATATAAAAATATATTAAATTTGTTTATTCAAATCTTTAATCATATTAGGTCTTATTTTAACAATGAATAACATTACACTAAAAGAGATTTATAAAAATATCAGTTTATATATAGAGAGAGATATAGGGAGATAAATAAACAGAAAAAATACAGATAAAAAGATAGATAAATGAACGAAATGTAAAAATTGATTGTTTTTATGAAACGTTGTGGTACCAATAATATTTTCAAGATATAAACTCCAATAGCTGTCCAGGGCTTGGTTCAGGGTTTCCTTTTTATACAACCCATGTAATCATTATTTAGTTAGGGTTCAATTGGTTTCTAATGAGAGGTTGGGAGTTTGGTAGTGGGAATGGTGACGTGGACAGCAAATATGGTATTTGAGCAATGATGGTAAATCTTGATATTTGCCTTTGCATTAATTGCAGTCAGTACCTACATATTTATCTTCTGATTTTTTTATTAAAATAAATTAATAATAATAATAACAATAATAATAATAAATAATAATTGGATTTTGGATTGAAATATAATTGAATTGGAGGAATCTCAACGTCATGTGGGTGTCGTAACTGAGGTGATTAAATGAGGAAGTACTTCTTCTCATCTCAAAGCATTAAATGGCTTCAATAATTTGATTCATCTTTAACTATGCCTTTAAAGTATTAGGATTGCTTCCGTATTGGCCAATATGGTAGGCCCAATTTGATTATGTTGGGCCCTTTATACAAAAAACAATCTGGATGTTACATGTGGCAACAAGCAAAGAGATTTAAGGCAATAGTAAAAAAGGCTTGGGAAGAATCATCTAGCAATGAAAATAGAATGGAAGTCATAAAGGAAAAATTAAAAGTCTTAAAATGGGAAATAAAACAGTCGGATGAGGAGGTGTTTAATATGTCTAAAATTAGAGAACAACATTTGTTAGCTAAGATAGAACAGATTGATCAAAGAGAAGATGATGGATACTTACGAAAAGATATGAGAGTGAGGCAAATGGAATTATTGAGTGAAATCAGATGTTTGGCTGAAAGAGAGTTAGCTATACTTTGGCATAAATCTAGAGTGGAATAGATGGAGAAGGAGGGCACTAACTCTAAGTATTACCACTCTAGACTCAAATGGAGGAGGATAAGCAATGAATTATCAGGTTTAGAAATAGACAGGGCTTGGATAGATTAACCATACAATGTAAAAGGCAACTTAAAAGTCATTTGGAGAGCAAATTTGTTGTAGTACTAGAGGTTGGGCTTAATCTTGATGGGCTTCAATTTAAGTCTATCTTAGTAGTTGAGAATGATCTATTGTCGAGAACCTTTACTGCTCAGAAAATTTTAGAAGTCGTGAGTAAATGTGGTAGTACAAAGAGTTCTGGACCAGACAGGTACACTTTCCATTTTATTAAAAATAATTGGGATGTTCTCGAGGCTGATATAGTTAGAGCAGTTTCTAGCTTCCAAAGTTCTGGTTTTATTCCGCTTGGTTATAATGCTTATGTTATCATGTTGGTTCCATGGTGGTTATAATCCCCTTACATTGAATATTTTAGGTCGATTTCGTTGGTGGGATGTGTGTACAAAGTGTTATCTAAGATTTTTGCTAATAGGATTAAGTGAGTGCTACCTAGTGTGATTGATATACACCAATTTGCATTCCTTGGAGGGAGGGGAATGCTTGATAGTTTTATGGTAGCTAATGAAATAATAGACTGCCTAAAAAAGTAAAAGAAGAGCGGTGTATTAGTGAAGGTGGACTTTGAGAAATCATATGACTCGGTGAATTAGAAGTTCCTTTTCTATATGATAGGTAGATTAGGCTTTAATAACATGTGGATTAAATGGATTAAAACCTGTTTAGAGTCTACTATAGTATCGGTGCTTGTGAATGGAAGCCCAACTGAAGAATTTAAACCTAACAGGTGATTTAGGCAAAGAGACCCGTTGGCGGTTTTTTTGTTCTTAATAGTAGTTGAGGGTCTCACTGGCTTAGTGAGGGAGGCAAGTAGTAAGAACTTGCTTGCAGGAGTGGAAGTTGGTAGAATGAGTGTACAAATAGACTTGCTACAATTTGCATATGACACTCTTTTTTTTTTGTCAACCCTTGTATTACAATGTTTTGGATATTAAGGCTATTTTAAGATGCTTTGAATTGACTTCTGAATTGAGGGTCAACTTCGATAAAAGCCATGTAGGAGCTTTAGGTGTTAGTCCTGAAAATTTGTATGCATTTTCTAAATGTTTAAATTATTGTCAGATGGTCTTACCATTTAAATACCTCGGGATGCCAATTGGTGGGAATCCTAAAAGAGCACTATTTTGGAGCCTAGTTATAGAAAAAATCAAAGCAAGACTCTCTAGGTCGAAGCGTAGAGTGCTCTCAACGGTAGGTCGGGTTTGCCTAATTAAATCACTAATCAATGCACTGCCTTTGATATATTTCTCTACCTATAAAGCCCCGTCATGTATTTGTAACCAAATCAGAAAACTACAAGCTAGTTTCTTGTGGGGCTGGGGATATGAGGGTAGGAAAAATTCCTGGATTGGCTGGAAGAAGGTATGCAATCCTAATTCAGTTCTACTAGCAAAATGGTAGTGGAGGTTAGGCGTGTTGGAGGAGGGATTATGGAGGAAGTATTAAAGTAGCGTTATGAGTCTTGGAGGGATATTGATGTTAACTCTTTGAACAGAAACCAATCTTACTGGTGGCGAGATTTATGTAAAGTGTGCAATGCAGGGCCTCGGGAAAACTAGTTTGATTGTGGTGTTCAATGGAAATTAGGGATGGGAAGAAAGTGAATTTTTGGGAAAGATAGGTGGGTAGATGGCTAAGCACTTTGAGATAAATTTCCAAGATTATTCCTTATTTCTTTATGTAAGGATAATGTTGTAAATGAGGTTGGGGAATGGGTACAAGAGAGAAATAAAGATATTTTCAAGTGGAATTTAAGCTCTAGAAGGGAGAGATTTGAGTGGGAAAAATAAGTAGAAGAACAATTGTTAAATAACATTTCGATTGCCAACATAAAGGGGGTAGTCTGGATACATGGATATGGGTAGTTGATGATCAGCAGGAGTATTCAGTAAAATTAGGATGCAAAATTTTGAACAGAGAGGATAAGGGAAGAGATCCAAAATTTTTGAGCTACTATGGAGCTTGAAGGTTGCTTCATTAGCAATAATGTGCATCTGGAGAGTACTGTTGGACAAACTACCAACAAAGGTAAATTTGATTCGAAGAGGCGTGGAACTGGATAGTTCTATGTGCCCCTTCTGTCTTTATTACTTGTAAGGAGGTACAAAGAGTATGTGATGCATGTGATAGGCGGGTTGGGATTGAAGTGGTCAAGCATGACATTATTGCTTATCATCTCCAAAGCTTTCATTTGTTGCACTTTAATACAAGAATAAATAAACTTTGGAAAGGGGTGTAAGTGGCTATTGTATCAGAGATTTGGACCCATAGAAACTAAGTAGTTTTTAGAAATGGGATAGTGGATATCACTTAAATATTTTGCCTTGCTCAACTGAAGGTTTGGTTCTGGTTAAAGCACAAAGTGTCAATAATTAACTTCACTTACTCTGACTAGTATCTTTATCCTGTACAATGTCTGAACACATTGGGCTAGAGAGGTTATGCTTAATGTAAGGCTGCTAGTTTTTTTTTTTTTTTAAGAAACTCACACTACTTAGCTGTTGGTGTTGTTCATGCAGATGTTAGGTTGACTTATGGGATAGTGAGTATGGTGTACATTTATGTTAGGTATTAGGGTGGTGCAGATGAGTGAGAACGATACCTAGTAAAAAATTAAGAGATGTAGGTTGTGTATTTGTTTGAAGTAGGCATCATAAGAGGCAGGCTTATTTACAAATTCTATTTTGTACTATTCTGAGGACACAAACCACATTCATACAGCACGAGAGCTAGGATTTGTTCCTAATGTGTAAGTATCAATCGGGCAACTTGGGATGGTTAACCATTTCACATAAAGTCTAGTGACACAAATGAGGAAAGGATTTGGCCATGGTGAACTACATCAAGAACAAATATTTATTAATCAGTCTACACTAGCTTTAAAGGGATATATAAGAACTTTTGTATACAAAGTATTGTAGTTTAATATCTGGAATAACATTACAAGAAAAAAGCTATTTAAAGATCATTTTTTAGAGACGAAATGAAATGGTTGCTAATTGTGACTAAAATAGCCACCAAATTAGATTTTGGTTGCTAACTAATTACAAAATAGAAGTAATGATTGAATTTAGTGACCAATTAAGTCAAGATAATTGGTATCTAATATTAGCTACCAAGATTTTAGTGACCTACACCATTAGATTCTAAATTAGTCTCTAACTTAATTAGATATCAATTTAGAATCTAATGGTATAGGTCATTAAAACTTTGGTAGCTAATATTAGATACCAATTATATTGACTTAATTAGTCACTAAATTCATATTTTGTAATTATTTAGCAACCAAAATTTAATTGATGACTATTTTGGTCACAATTAACAACTATTTTATTTGGTAACTAAAAATTTGTCTCTAAACAATTTTTTTCTTGTAATGTAGGGGTAGCAGGTTTTTTGTACTTTTAGTAGTATCTGATTTTGCTGCTTGTAAGATTTATGATCATGTGTGCTATTATTGAGAAACATGACTCTATAATTGTTATAATGGTGCGATATCCTTGGCATAAGGGTTGGGGTATTTAAAGTGTCCCTATTAATGCATTCTTTTTTTTCCTGTTAAAGAAAACATAGATTTTGATTTAATCCCCTATGTTTTATATTTTTTTATAATATCTTCACGTGATTGTAAATGAGTAGTGAATCTCGAAGTTTCAATCTACTCTAATTGAATTATCAACATTCATAATAATGTAACAAATTAAAAAAAGCAAAAAAAAATCTGAAAAAAACAAAATATTTAAAGAAATGATTCAATAAAAACAAATAAATATTTCATAAAAAATCATTTAGAAAAATAAAGTAAAATTATTGGATGGAAGAATTACGAATTTAAGTGCCAATAAATTAATCAAACTTTCTTTTTCTTAAATGGAAGAAAATAAAAATAAAAAGTGCGAGCAATTATAAATTTTCTTTAAAAATGTTTAAAAAAATAACAAAAGTTCTTATATAATAAATAAAAATTATTTTAAATAAACCAGTATATATTTATTGCCAGATATATAATTAAAATTAATTCAGAAATTGCAATGGAAAATAGTTACAATATTTTAGAAAAGTAACAAAAGAGTGCAAAAGATTTGCATAAAAAGGAAACTAGTGGGATTTGAGCAGAAGTGATGTCAAGAAAACTCCACTCCATCTTATTAAAAGCTCGTTCAATTCTAAAAGCTCAATTTATCATTTCTTCGTAAAAACAAAAGCTATTTTTGAGAACTTTAATATTAAGAGTATTTGACATTCTCTTTTCACAGAGAAAATAAAGTTGCAAAACATGTTAAGACCAGACACTACCTAAAGAAGTCACACTATTCCAAAGTCAGTCCCTAAAACATGATATTTAAAGCAAATAAGTTGGTTATGATAACTTGAAATTCCAAATATATAAGTAGGTAATTTTATATAATTGACTGAATACGTAATAATTTTCATATCTTAAGGGGATATGAACATTACAAAATAATCTTATCTAGTCTTCTAGATCAATTATGTCTCTTTGGGCATGGTGCTCAAGGGATTTTATGTCTTTATGTAATTAATATCTGCCGCGTACTAAACATAATCACATTAATTTAGACGTTTTGAAGATGTAAATGTTACGTGTTTATATATAATCCTTTGTAGAAGGTACTTCTAAAAGAAATAATGCAAAGAAACCACAGAATATAAAATAGTTTTTTTTTTATGATTAGGAGACCTATTCACATTATTATTTAATGGAACAATTATTATTATTATTGTTGTTATTATTATTATTATTGTTGTTTTTTCTCTAAATCAATCTCATAAACATTATATTATAGTTGATATTCTTATTTCCTCTGAATAATAGACAACGGGCACCTTTAGGCTTTCAACGTGAACTGTTTCGATAACCGACGAATCTTTGAGTAATCCAAGACATTTACATATCTAATTTACCCTTTTCTTTTTAAGAAATTTCTTTTGTTTTGATATATACATATATATTAGTACCCAACAACAACGAAATTAAGAAAATTGACAAATAACATCACCTGATTCATGACAATTGTGCATGCCATTCCTACTTTATTTCAAATCAATAACCCCACCCCATCTAGGGGCAAATTATCGATCTACTTTATCAAGTTACGCATGATCCTTTGAAGATCTTTGTGTTTGAAACTTAATACGACGATGCCCACCAGAGTTGAAGCACTTGTAGGAAAGACACATGTGTTTGACGTGCTGCTTTAATTTACAATTTAGTGCTTATAAAAGCAAAAAGATGTAAAGTAAACCAAGAAAAAAAAAAAAAAAAAAAAAAAATAAAAAAAAAACAAAAAAAAAAAAAAAAAAAAAAACCTCAATGGATGTGAGATTCCCTTTTCACAAATTTATCACTTTTGAGTTTGGAAAAATGGTTAACTTCGTAAGGCACATTCATGTGTAGAAAAATGGAAAAGAAAAGTGAAAGATGCCGATCAATTTTTTAAATAAAAATAGATTATCATATGGAACCATCTATAAAAGAAAAACTAAAATCATTGATGAACTCAAACCACCCAATATTCATAAGTAAATATGACGTATGGAAAATTACTATGAGAGTTTATTCAATGATGATATGTTGTCCAAAAAGATTTAAGGGAGGTAATGTTGTTATTAAGATTGATATTTCAAAAAATTTTGACACCCTTTATTAGAAACTTTATTATAGATGATGCATCGTTTTAGCTTTCACTCCAGTTTTATAAATTAGATCCATATTATTTTGCAATCCGCTTTTCTTTGGATCATGTTCAATAATAATATGATTGACCATTTTAATTGTGAGAGGTTGTCCTTTAAGAAGATCTTTTGTCATTCTTACTTTTCTATCTGATTGAAAAAGTAAGTAGAGGGATTTCTCAGTTGACTTCTTCTCATAAGATTCTTCTTATGATTAGTCTTAAGGGTAAAGATTTTCCTATCATGTCCTTTGTGCTAATAATATCTTTGTTTTTTTCAAGGCCACTAGGAAATCTTTAACCAATCTTGTAGAGTTTCTAAATTTTTATAGTTTTATCTTGAGCCAGTAGATGAACTCTTTCAAAAGTCTCATTTTCACTACTAATGAGCCTATTTATTTTAATAATAATATTTGCAATATTCTTAAATGTTATAGAAGTACTATTCATTTTAATTATTTGGGTGTTCCTAACCTTTTTAGTGCTCCTAAGAGGTGATTCTTTCAATCTTTAGCCAATAGAGTTTAAAATAAACTTTCTTCTTAGAGAGGTAAGTGTCTTAGTATAATAGGATGTGTGCAACTTGTTATCTTTATGTCAAAATGGGTCGGGCTTTAATAAAACCATCATTTTTTTATTTTCACATTTTTTTCTTTTATAATATTTTTCTATTAAACTTTTTTTAATTCATAAAAAATGAAATGGGACAAAACTTCTTCTTTTTAAAAAAAAATCTAAAAAAAATCTAAAAATAAAATGATAAAGCAAATGAATATATATATATATATATATATATATATATATATATATATATATTGATATTTTTTTCTAAAATGATCATATGTTTTATTTTAAGATAAAGACAACAAAATAAAAGATTATATTTTTATCATTTTTTATAAGAGAAAAGTAATAAAATCCACACTTAAACTAAATGGTTAGCTTTTATAATTTTTTTAAGAATTGATTAGAAACATTTTTTTTTTCACTCGGATGAAATTGAGTGTTGACATTACCATATTTTAGTAGGCTATTAGCAAGAATAATGCTTTACATGTTATTAGGAACTGTATCGAAACCTCTGGTAGCCCTCAAAAAGCATATGGCTAACCAGATTTCACATTTTTCTATCTTGAAATAGTTTGACATTAACACTAGAATTGGAAGGGTCTTGTCTCTTGTGTAAGTTTTTTTGTACTTTCCTGAAATTGGTTGGATTAAAGTCAACATTGATGGAGCTACAAGATGTTCTCCTGGTTTTGCAGCTTGTGTAGGTATTTTCAAGGGTAGTCGTGAGGAATATGTGGGTAGTTTTCAACTTTCTTGGTTATTTAGCATTGACTTTATGTTGAAGTCATGGATGTCGTTTTTGCTATTGAATATGCTCAAGCAAAGGGTTTTAAAAAGTTTTGGTTGGTGTTTGCTTTGTCAAGCTTTTGGTTCATCTCATATAATTCCTTAGACTATTAAAGGTAGATGGCGTAAGTGTTTGTAGATTTGTGTTACTATAGATTTTGAGTGACTCATGTCTTTAACAAGGGTAATAATTGTCTTGATAGATTGGCTAATTTATAAGTACAAAATAAGTTTGAGTTTGCCTAGTATTCTACTATACCTAACTATATTATGTTGGAGTTTTTTCATAATAGGTTTGAACTTGCTTTGTTTCGTTTGTAGGGAGTTTGTTATTTTTTGCATGGGCTTGGTATGAGCCTCCATGCTTTTTGTTATTTGTTCTTTTTGTTTTTCTTTATGTTTTATTTATGACATATGACTGATGAATTTTTGGGTATCAACCTAATTAAGATGTCAAAATCCACAGTGATGCCTAACATGAGTATTTATTAAAAAAGAAAACAAGAAAAAGAATAATAATACAAACAAATATATATATATATATATATATATATATATATATA
>Ga0209489_106215_pt1 | contig 19504 bp, 16 predicted proteins | sample SiratrowhiteBW_FD_187527 | JGI IMG/M metagenome (GOLD analysis project Ga0209489, IMG submission 187527) | Root nodule microbial communities of legume samples collected from California, USA - Siratro white BW (SPAdes) (version 2) | ecosystem: Host-associated > Plants > Roots > Nodule | place...
AATAATAATAATAATAATAATAAATAATTAACAAAACTGTAACATAAATATTAAGACATACAAATTTATTTTAAATTAAAACAAAATAACATAATGATAAAAATAATAAGAACTTTAATTAAATTCATATAAATTTAATTTAAATAATAAGAATAATTTTAATTAAATTCATACAAATTTAATTTAAATAATAATAATTATTGAATCCACGTTTTCTCACTAAATAATTAATATTATATTATTAAATATTTTTTATAAAAATTATTATATTATTATTATGACAATCATTATTATTGTTATTATTTTAATTAAATTTGTCATAATATTATTATTATTTCTTAGAAAATAGTCATTATATTATTATTATAATTATTATCTCTAAATATTATTATTATTATTATATTTTAATTTAATTTGTATGAATTTAATTATAATTATTGTTTCAATAATTATTATTATCATTTAAATTAAATTTTCATGAATTTAATTAAAATTATTATTATTCTTATTATTCTTATTATTATTATTATTATTATTATTATTATTATCTTTATGTTATTTTGTTTTAATTTAAAAGAAATTTGGATGCTTTAATTTTCTTGTTACAGTTTTGTTAATTATTATTATATAATTATTATTATTATTAATTTTTTTGTTAATTGTTAAAATAATAAATATAGTGTCAAATAATTAAAAAATAATTTTTTAATTTTTTTAATGTAATTATTATTATTAACTTTTTTGTTAATTGTTAAAGCATAACAAACCCAAATAATTAAAAAATGATTGTAATCCAAATAATTAAAAAATGATTGTAGAAAAGGAAATAATTTTAATTAATGTCTTTAATTGAAATCACCAACATGTCACTTTTGTTTGACCATGTTTATCTAGGTGACAGAATTTGTCAATTTTAGTAAATAAATATTTTTTTGTCCATTTTGAATATTAATATAGAAAAGTATACCAAAAAGAGAAAAAAAAGGCTTGTTCTCAACTAATTTTTTTTTTAATCTGTTGTTACTCTTCACAACTACTTTTTCATCTGAACTTGAAATATTATGTAGTTAAAATTTATTCTTAATCTTCTAACTAAATTGGTGGTATATAATTTTAACACAACTGAAAAACTGCATCGTCATTCAAAATAATAATATCAAATGCAGTTTCGATACTTAAAAAAAATGTTAGGTGGCGGGAAAATTAGAAGTGAAAGAAACAGAGTCAGAAGGAAAAAATGCTTTAAATATCAAGGTTTAAAAATATTTAAATATTTAAAGTTAGAGAAAAGCAACCATCTATATTTAATTGTCCGCTTTCTTAGATTACATATATTTAAAAAAATTATACGGTAATAATTAAATTTTTCTATTATAAAATGAAAAAAATATTTAAAATAAAAACATCAAAATTTAAATATGTATTTTAAATAAAAAAAATTGAACTATACTTTTTTCAGAAAATATATAATTAAATATTTATTTTTAAATCCTCTAATTCTATATTTCAATTATTATTATTGTTTTTATGAAAATCATAAAAATATTCATGAAAAAAATAGATTTAAAATTGTTTAAAATAAAAAATTTAAATAAAATTTTAGCACACAAGCAGTTAAATGAATAATACTAGAAATATGTTTTTAACAATAAAAACCGTGAATCACAAAATAACAGTCAGTTTACTGTTTTCTCTACCGTTTACTCTATAAATAGAGTATGGATGAAAAGGCAAGACTTACGAAAGTGGGTAGTAAGAGAGTGGCATGAGAAAAAGAAAAATGATGGCGATGAAGATATTTGTTATTTTGATGTGTCTCCTTGGTTATTGTTATGCTGAGCAGAAATCAACCTTGCATGTGAATGCTACTTCTGGCAGAAAAATTCCCGATACGTTTTTCGGAGCTTTTTTTGAAGTAAAATTTAGTTCTAGTTTTAGATTTGTGAATTTGTAAAATTGTGAGAGTGTGTCAAGGTTTCATTTTATTTTTTTGGATGTGATTGATGGATATGTTGAAATGTTTTGCAGGAAATAAATCATGCGGGGGCTGGGGGACTCTGGGCTGAACTTGTCAGCAACAGAGGTTAATGAGTGAATGAATGAGATTTGAGAAAAGTTTTATATTTTTGGTTATCAGATATTAAAAAGAAAAAATTTGTTTGTGTTTGATGGATCAGGTTTTGAAGCCGGAGGGGCAAGTGTTCCCTCAAATATATCTCCGTGGAGCGTTGTTGGAGATGAATCGAGCATAGAGGTGTCAACTGATCGTAGCTCTTGCTTTGATCGAAACAAAGTTGCATTGCGTATGAAGGTTCTGTGTGATGGACCCAAATCTTGCCCAGCTGGGGGTGTTGGCATCTCCAATCCTGGATTCTGGGGCATGAATATCGAGAAAGGGCACAAGTATAAAGTAGTGTTCTTTGTCAAAGCAAGTGGTGGTGCCATTGATCTTCAAGTCTCATTTGTGGGATCGGACAACGGGAAGTTGGCATCAAAAAACATTAGGTCTTTCGATCACAATGTTACGGAGTGGACAAGGATGGAGACTGTATTGGAAGCCAAGGCCACAAACCACAATGCAAGTCTTCAAATAACAACAACCAACAAAGGAGTTTTGTGGTTGGACCAAGTTTCAGCCATGCCCCTTGACACATACAAGGTACGTATGCCTGCATGCATGCATGCAATGCTAACATTATTCTCTTTGTTGTGACTGTTTAACACATTGATTCTCTCTCCACAGGGTCATGGTTTCCGAAACGACCTTGCTAAGATGGTGGCCGATCTGAAGCCTAAATTTTTCAGATTCCCTGGTGGATGTTATGTTGAAGGAGGTTATCTCAGAAACGCATTCAGATGGAAAGACAGCGTTGGAGCATGGGAGGAGAGACCAGGACACTACGGAGACGTTTGGGATTATTGGACCGATGATGGTTTTGGTTATTTTGAAGGCCTCCAAGTACCTTCTTTCTTCTCCTTTTCTTTTTTTTCTTCTCCTTCTTCTTAATAATAAATTCTCATTCTCCTTCGTTTCTCCCTCAGTTTTCTGAGGATATCGGTGCATTGCCAGTGTGGGTTTTCAACAACGGTCTCAGCCTGAATGACGAAGTGAACACATCAGTCATCGGGCCTTTTATTCAAGTAAGATAAGAGTTGATGCCATTTTCTTCATTTTATGTTTTACAAATGAATACTCACTGATTTTTGGAACAGGAAGCTCTTGATGGACTTGAGTTTGCAAAAGGTTCATCATCCTCAAAATGGGGATCTCTTAGGGCTTCCATGGGACACCCCGACCCATTCGATCTAAGAATTGTTGCCATCGGAAACGAAGAGTGTGCCATGTCTAAGTATCGCGGTATTTACTTTTACTTTCTCTCTTTCATGTCTTCTTTTACCAAACAAACCAATGAATTGGTGGTTTTGTTGCACAGGAAACTACATCAAGTTTTATGATGCCATCAAGCACGCTTATCCAGATATCCAGATCATCTCAAACTGCGATGCTTCTCAAAAACCCTTGAATCATCCAGCTGATCTCTACGATTTTCATGTAACTTTTCTTCAATTTCTATTTTCAAAACGATTATTATCCACGACTCTTTGTTAATGTTGAGACATGCATTTTTTAGATTTATACACATGCCAACGACATGTTTTCAAAGCATACCAAATTCGATAAGGCACCACGAAATGGTCCAAAGGTATGAGATTGTGAGTTATTATGTGATTGGAAAGGTTATGGTAAGAGATGGAAGATGAAGTTTGATTATGTTGGCAGGCGTTTGTGAGTGAGTACGCTGTTTGGCAGTCAGACGCTGGAGATGGAACTCTTCTTGCTGCCGTCGCCGAAGCTGCATTCCTTATTGGATTGGAAAAGAATAGGTTCCATTTCTCATTTCCTTCATTCTCTTATCTCTCTTTTCTTTTCTTCTTTCCCATATAAGTCAAATTATTTTTCTTCAAACAGTGACATCGTCCACATGGTTAGCTATGCACCGCTCTTCGTAAACTCCAACAACAGAAAGTAATTTTCTTATCCTTTTTCATTTCATTTCAACACACTAATGTTGTTGCATTGTTTTTATGGATTGATAGTGTTTAATTTGAATTCCGTATGTGTAGATGGACACCCGATGCAATTGTATTTGACTCTCACCGGGTCTATGGAACTCCCAGCTATTGGATTCAACATTTTTTTACCACTTCAAGCGGAGCCACTTTGCTGGATTCAACTCTTGAAACCTCTTCCAAATACATTGTTGCATCAGCCATTGAGTACACAAATCCTTCAGACAAGAAGAAGTACTTGAGAGTAAAGGTGGTAAACTTTGACACTGATCCACACAACTTCGCATTTTCTGTGAGTGGTTCCAAGGTGCAACCATCTGGAGCAACCAAAACAGTCATCACCGGGCCTAACGTCAAAGAAGAAAATACCTTTTCAGAACCAAATAAGGTGAATAAAGAAGTATAATTAATTAATTTATATATGAACATACTACAATAATTAATGTAATTGTGTATCTTGAATGGTTTGTTTCTTGGAATGCAGATTGTGCCACAACACACTTCTCTGGAGAATGCAAGTGCACACATGGATGTTCTACTTGCTCCCTATTCTGTTACATCATTTGATCTCTTGATTTAATTTCTAAGGAATACCTTTTTCCCTTTTTTTAATTTTAAATAAATGAGATATGTAAAGTCTTTTCTCATCAAATAAATAAGACCTTTTTTCTTCCCCTTTCTATTTATTTCTTTTTTATTTATTTCTTTTTTTATATCTGCCTTTCGGAGATATGTTTATGCGTATTTATTTGTACCGAGCTCATGTGCACATACTAAAAATATCACGAACATAAGAAATTTTAATAAGGTTTTAAGTTTATTAGTTTTTTCTAATGTTATCTTTAAATTAATTAGTTGAAATATGTTTTATTCTAATTAATATTCAATATTACTTATATTTCAAGAAGAAAAAAAAATATAGAAAGAAGTTTATTCTTCAAAGTTATAGTTTTCTAGGTGCCACAAATTTTTCAACTTTTTTTTTTTAATTTTCATTTCTAAAATTATTTGACTTTTGGGTATGATTTCTTCATTTATTTCTCACATTCTCTAATCGCATTTCCTTTATCATTTGGGTTAGTGGAACTTTTGTGAAGGCAATTGTGTTGCCATATAGTTATTTAATTATTTAGTCACTAATATCTATTGTACTGCTTCAAGTTTAATAACATTCGAAGGACTGAAAACATATTTCCCTGAAACATTGGATGCAAAATTAACAGATTAGAGGATACCACAGCTACTCCAATCCTTAAAAGAAGCTAAATTTCGGTAAAAGTTTAGTAAAAGTTCGATCGTCAACGTTATAATCATGATAAACTTCTAATAACACATAATTTATGACTTAATTCTAGTAACTTCTTCGAAATAACTTTTTTCGATAGTTTTACAATTATTTTATCTTCTCTCTAGTCATAGCTAATTGTTCTTTGAGTCTCTGCAACAAGTTTGCTGCCAATAAAATAGTTTTCCATTCTTAGATAGACACAAAGGTGTCCTCAAATAAATAAGACATTTTTTCTTCTCATTATTTATTTCTTTTGTTATATCTTGCTTTATAAATATGTTTTAGTAATCTAAACAAAGGTATATATGATTAATATATAAAATTTATATTAAAAGTGTTACGAAGATGAAGAAATTTTAATAAGGTTTTAAGTCTTATTAATTTTTTTTCTAATGTAGTCTTCAAATCAATTAGTTAAAATATGTTTTATTCTAATTAATATTCAATATTACTTATATTTCATGAAAAAAATATAGAGAGAAGTTTATTCTTAAAAATTGTAGTTTTCTAGGTGTCTCAATTTTTTCAACTTTTTATAATTCCGTTCCTAAAATTATTTGACTTTAAAAAGTTGTAGGTATGTTTTTTTCATTTACTCCTGACATTCCCTCATCACATTTCCTTTATCATTTGAGTTCAGTAGAACTTTTATGAAAATAATTGTCTTGCAAATATAGTTGTCTAATTATTTTGTCACTAATATCTATAGAAATTACATTGTGTATGATAATATTTCAGTTGTATTGCTTCAAGTTCAATAACATACGAACGACAGAAAACATAATGTTTTAGAAAATAATGTTTGAGAAACACAAAAGATTGAATGCAAATTTGACAAGTTCAAGGATAACCCTATGATATACAGTTATCTGTGCTTTAGAATATTAATTCTTGCTTTGGGATGTCTTTCCACTAGATCCACTAGATGTAAAAGGTGTATTTCTTCAGGGTGATATCACTTAAGAAATCTTTATGCAACAAGCATTACGATATGAGAAGAAAGGTGAAGAAGACAAAGTTTACAAGCTAAGAAAGGCTTGTATTGCTTGAAGCAAGCACCAAGAACATAGTATCGCAAGATAGAGACTTATTTTATTAATGCAAATTTTGAAATATGCTCATGTGAACACACATTATTCACTAAGTAGAAAGAAGGAGGTAAAATTTTAATAGTAAGCCTCTATGTTGATGATTTAATATATACTGGAAATGATAAAAATATGTGTGATGATTTTAAGAATTCAATGACATTGGATTTTGACATGACTGATTTTGGAAAAATAACATACTTTCTTGGAGTTAAGGTAATACAAAATTCAGATGGAATTTTTGTGTGTTAGAGAAAGTATGCCCGTGAAATTTTAGTAAGGTTTAGAATGATAAAAGAAATTCAGTACAGAATCCTATAGTTACAGGCACAAAGTTAACCAAGAATGAAGGAACCAAAATTGAATGAAGGAACCAAAATTGATGAACCTTTATTTAAACAGGTGGTTGGTAGTTTGATATACTTGACTGCAACTAGACCTGATCTGATGTAAGGAGTGATGTAAATTTTTTTTTTATAATTTATTATGAAAAATTATGAAAAAAATTAAAGATAAGACTATGGTCTGTGAAACCAAATTTGAAATCTGGAAGTCGGTTACATAGGAAAGGTATTAACAATCTCACAACATTTCTCCTAAGACAGTATGTTTAATCAAATGAGTAGGATGAGTGTGATTTTTCATCATGCTCAATACTTCTAGGAATCATTAATTTTTCTTTACAAAGAAAATTTCATGTTAACACTACAGTCATTTAACTATTTAAACGAAGTAACATAACTTTTTTAAATTAAATATCACATTACACGTGTGATTATTTAATATTTAAATGAATCATTTTATTTATCGTGTAACATGTTTTAAATAATAAAATTAGATATAACATGTATAACTATACAAGTATTTATTTTCAAGTTGAAAAAATAATTATTATATATAAAAAACCAAAATATAATGGTGGTGTATTTAAAAAATTACAAAATAATTAAAAGATATATGGTCCAAATGCTTAAGTCCAATTTTTTTATTTTTATTTTTTTTAAGAAAATAAACCGTGGTGTATGTATGAAAAAAGAGGAGTGTATAAAAGCAGAAAGAAAAAAGTGACGGGACAGGACGAGACTTCCTTTTTTCATTATTTTTTTAAACAAGCTCATGGGAGCGAGATGGCGGCAACATGGGTTGCACGAATCTTTCCAAAATCTAGATTGATGTCATCTTTGAATATTATATGACCTAAGTACACTATCGATCCTCGGGCAAACAAGCATTTATTCCTCTTGAGGAAAATTGATTAGACATGAAGAATTGAAAAACAATATCCAGATGAAAGATATGGTCTTGTAATGACTCACTATAATGAACTTACGTAACTAGGGCTGAAATAATATATCCATAGTTGACTGGTATGAAGTCGGTGCATTACACTGAAAGGCATTACTAAAAATTTATAATGACCCTCGTGTGTGTAAAAAGCAGTTTTCGAAGTATCACCTGTATGCAGCCTAATCTGGTGGTACCCAGAGCGAAAGTCCAACTTTAAAAACTACTTGTCCCATGAACTTCGTCAAGCAATTCTTCAATTGGTGGAATGGGAAATCAGTCTTTTACTGTAATCACGTTGAGAGCCCTGTAATTAACGCAGGGCCTCCAAGATCCATCTTTCTTTCTTACTATAAGGATCATGGATGAGAAGGCATTGTTACCACGTTGTATAATTCCCTCAGTCATCATCTATTTAATCTGACGTTCAATCTCATGTTTTTGAAAATATGGATATTTATAGGGTCGAATATTCACTGGATTTGACCCTTCCAAGAGTGGAATGTGATGATCGGTTTCTCGAATAGGAGGAAGCCCTCGCGGTTCCTCAAATAATTAAAAATATCTTTTCAACAATTCCTCAATTTCTGGCACTAGTGACAAAGGTGTAAGAGACTCTTCTATTAAGAAAAGTAACTGCAATTGAAAATATTCTGCTACACCATCAATAGAAATCATCCTCTTGTTTTGATATATCGTAGCTTCTTGAGGGGTTGTTTGATTGTGCCCTTGAGTTCAACCAATTTCCCCTCTCTAATGAACTTCATGGTCAATTATTCATAGTTAGTTAACACTGGCCCCAACGTCGTCAACCATTTCACTCCCAATATAACCTCGATCCACTTAATGGTAATAGAAACAGATCAACAAAGAATGTATGAGAATCCAATTGTAATGATACATGTTTGCAAACAATGGGAGCTCTTTTCTGTTGCTAATCAAGACAAGAAAACTTTGGGCGAGACAACTTGAATGTCCAAGAATTACGAGATTGGATGAAGTTGTGGGTGTTCTGTTGTCCACTAGAATCAAAAGAGACTTATTGGTATTTAATCACTAAAATGAAAATTATTGATGTGAAGCATAATTTAGATGAATTAAATTCATTAAATAAGTCCCAATCAAACAAAATTCCTAATTAGCCCATGGAAGAATTAAAAAATAATACATGTAATTCACTTGATTAATTAGTCAACACTAATGTTTGATTCATTTCAATTTAAAATAAAATTGTAAATACATACACATGTTAAGAAGTCTGGTTTGTATATCAATTATAAAAAATATATTTATTATTATATATAAAATAAAAGATACTTTGGTTTTGTTCGTATAATTTATGAACTGTATTTTATTCTATATTTATCACATTTTTAAATAACTCTTGAGACAATACGTCATAAATTACATATTTATTAGTTAATCACTATTTTTATTTTATCTATTATTTAATAATAATAATAATTTAATTATTATTATTATTATTATTATTATATTTAAAAATACAGAATCACATACTATGTTTTACTAATACTAATTATATAAATAGTGGTATGGGGTTGACGGCGAGAAAGGCTAAGTTGGATGTGTGAAGAGGGACGATAATAGGTTTTCGGAGCAATCTTTTGACAGTAGTTAGGTCATCTAAGTTGTGTGGAAGTTATTTTCCCGAGGGTAGGAAACCAATAAGAAGAGTGTGTTATTCAGTTTTCGAATTCAATAACATCCTCGTCCTACCCTATAAATAATGGAACAAGTAAAAAAAGCTGAGAAGGTATTTTCTTATTTTGAGGTTGGTCCTGTGATGATTGCTTTGATTGTTTTAAGGTATTTTCTTCATCTGTAAGTGGTTTCAAGTGCACAACAATATTTAACAAATTGACTCAAAAATAGTAAAGATAAATTTGAAAAGAACATTTTTTAAGGCAAAATCTAAGCCAAAATTTTACCCATATAGTTCATGTTAAATGTCCTAATGAAAGTTATCTAAAATATACACAGGAGAAAAACTCATACAATTGAGGTTACATTTCTTGAATCCCACTATGAAAGTCAATTAGACAATTGATTAAAGAAACTAGGTCAAACTAGTCATTAACTATCCAATTTTTAATAGATTTTTTCTACCTTTTGTACTGGGTTTCTTTTATTCCTTTTCAATTTTTGTTGACCTTTTAATCCGACACAAAAATCCAAATTAGAATGTCCAATAAAATATTTGTTTAGTTTTGATTCTTGAAAACAATCACCAAACAAAACAATGTAAAGACAAAGGAATTCAACACTTACGTGTTCATTGAGTCTCAAATATTCTAAAATACATCCATTTCCAAAAGAAATTTAACATTTCTAAAACTCTCGAAAATTTCCAAAAACAAAACAATAATTCAAAGAACTAAGACATCCCAAGTTAACCAAAACATCAACATCATACTCATTTCATAGAAAAAAAATTTTGGTCAATTTTGTAAGATATGAATACAATGATCAATAGAATCAATTTTTAAAACCTTTCAAAAAAATATATTGTAAACCATACTACAATAATTCGATCAAAGAGAAAATCCAAAAAAGAAAACAAGAATCATATCTAAATAAAAATGAGTTTTATATCCATTTTTGAAGAATACATAAATACTATAGAAAAAAAACATAGGAAAATTAAAATAAAAAACACTAAGTAACCATATTAGCAACATGAATACTACAATAACTAATTAATGATCCATAACTCGGTTAATGATCCATAACCGAACTTGGCTCATTGATACTCATACTAATGAGACAAAAACCATTTTGCAGTTTCTGTTCTTGAAGTTCAATTTGGCTATGCTCGCTCCTAATATCAATAGCAAGAATGTCAGAAAATGCTTCCCATCTCTTTTTTTCCTATAGAATATGTAATAAGCACAACAGCGGGTTCATCATAACTTAAGTCTGGTATAACATTGCTTTCTATTATTTTTTTTTTTTTACTGTACAAGTCAAGACCCGCAATGGCGGGTGTAATAGACCATGTGAAATATTTATTGAATAAATTAATTTTGTGTACATGCAATAAATTATAATAATTGATTCAGATTAATCTATATATATATCAAAGTATTATTATTAATAGTGACAGCTCAAGACTTTAGAGACCTAAAACAAATAAAAAAATGAGGTCTTATTTTAAATTAATAAAATAATTAAAATTATAATATTTTTATCTAAAATTTATTTTTTGAGCTTTTTGTGATACAAAATTATCTATTAAATTATCATAATTAATTTTATTTAAAAAATAATTTTCAATAGATAATAAAACTATTCCGTTTAATCTTTGTTGAGACATTGTTGATCTTAAATAAGATTTTATTAGTTTAAGTTTTGAAAATTCTTTTCAGCTAGAGCAATTGATACTGAGTTATTAACATATAATCTCTATTTAATTCTGAAAATAAATCTAAGTCATCAAGATTCAATAAATTATCATATTTCAAATATTTTTCATTCGAAAAAGACTCACCTTATTTTCTAATTCATTTTTTTGTTTATTTTTATAAATTTATCCATAGCCCCTTCTTGTTATTCAAAAAAAGTTCAACTTTTTTTTTTTGCTTTGAATAACCCGATTCAAATTTTCTAGTTGTCATATTTGTATATTTTTATATAAAATTAAAAATTATAATATATATCACACTAATATAACTTATAAGTATATAAAATAAGTCTAAGTTAAAAAGATAATACCTGATTGTCAAGACAATAAACTTGATCGTAGAGTCTCAAGTATCCTATTATGATATTGTCTTTTGATCCTGTCCTTTGGTATGTCTTTAAATATAATCACTTGATCGTAGAGTCTCAAGTATCCTATTATGATATTGTTTTTCGATCCTGTCCTTTGGTATGTCTTTAAATATAATTTGTAACTTCTAATTTTTTTTCTTGTATCTTCACAAATTATTTTAAGATTAGTTAAACAATAATAAAAAAATTAGGATCAATTGATCAATCACATATTATTTTTATCTAATAAAATGATGAAATATGAAATGAAAGAATTTTGAAATTGAAAACAAGTTGATATAATATTATGGAAGGAACAAAGAGACTGGGGAAGAAACCAAATAAGTGAAGAAAGAAGGAGAGGAGTGAAAAAGTCAAACAATGATATGACATATAAAGAGATTATATCAATTGGCTGGAATATAGAGAAGAGATAAATTAGAAAAGATTCCTTGACTGTTCAATTTTTTTTTAAAATATTATTCATTTATTATAAGAAAGTTTCAAGAATATTATTTATTAAATAGTATTTATAGTACCAATATAAATTTAAAGTCATTAAATAATATTTATAGTACCAATATAAACCTAAAGTCATTTAAAATATTTAAATTTTTAATTAAAATTTTGTTATTATAATTTTAAAATTAAATATTTTTTTATTTTATAATATGAGTATTAAATTTTTTTGAGATATTTGAGGTCTTGAGGCCTAAAACATATTAAATATTTTTGAGGCCTTTGTGGCCTTGAGGCCTAAAGCATATTAATTTTTTCTTAGGCCTTTGAAGCCTTAAGGCCTAAAGCAGTTGCTTTACCTGCTTGGGCCTTGAGCCACCCCTGATTATTAATTATGGAATGTGAATATTATTTATATATAATATGGGCAGGCTGATAATAGGTGAGTTGAGTCCTATCTTAATTATATACAAAAGGGTCTCTAAGGTTAATTACATGTTGGTTTTTCTCTATCCTATTAAAGAGAAAAATAGGGCAGTTTTATGTATATTGTCTGACACTTTGGTTTAACACTTTTCTCTAATCAATTACAATGGCATCGTCATCTTTAGTTCAAGGTAAGTATTGGATTTAATATTGTATGTATGATTGTACTTGGCATGCATCAATTGGACTGAATATAATAAATATTCAAGAACAAATCTTTCAATTGGCATCAGAGCCAGGTTTTCAGACCTTTTGTTGATGTGCAGTACGTCATTGTTTTATGGAACTTCTTTGCTTGATTAGGATTCTCCTTTAGAGTTGATTTAATTGTGAAATTAATTGAGGGGTTCTTGTTAATTTGATGAGGAATTGAAGTGATATGCGTTTTGTACTAATGAACCCTAAACTTAGAAATTCAAAATCAAACCTTTCATGAGACAATTACGATCTCATACCATAGGGCTTTTGAAGAGGACAAGAATTTGAACTTAACCCACTTGGAATCGTTAATTTTGGTTAAGAATTGAGGAAGATGCCATGAGAGGGCCGAATCTTGTTTTCAATTTTATCGTGCATAACCCAAAAGCTTTTAAAGTTTTTTTTGTAAAACCAATCCCATAATGTTGTAGAGCTCGTCAATACGAATCTAACGCAACAAGAATCACTTAATTTGGTATTCGAATGAGGGAGAAACGAACGAAAAACCGAATGGGTCTATGTCCCATCTAGAGGTTGAAGACGATGAATAATAACCGCATAAAATAAAATAAAATATAAATTTATGTTGTTGCTCAATTCTGAGAACTTGTATTATATATAATTTGTATTATATATTTCTCCTGATGAATATTGTTGGGCATGGTTCATAATTGAGAGTTCGCCTTCACAAAACGAATTATAATAAAATGTCAAATGTTGAAAATATTATTTTAGATGTTTTACATGATTGTGAGCTCACCTTCGTGAGATGAATTGTGTTGATACATTAAAGTATAAATATTATTGTTTCCTATTGTTGCATCAAGATTTGTGTTGATAAGTAAACATACACTTCAGTTTGTTTATCTTGTGATATGATCCTTGGTGAATAGCTGATTATATTTTTAAGGTTTTCAGTATCTCATCGGTATTAGACTTAAAGATATGATATTGTTATTGAAACTCAACATACTCTGTGGATTAATTTTTATTGATAATATGCTCTTCGATTCCAACCATGCCTATGCATTTAGGATCCTTAATCAAACTGAATGGAACTAACTTTGAGGAATGGATAGAATCGGTAAAATTGTTCTTGGTTATCTCGTGTATTGATTCTGCTCTCACTGAGGATGAGCCTCATGTACCTACTGCCACATCTTTTGCTGAGGAGAAGACAAAATATGACAAATGGATCAATTCTAACAAAATTTGTCTGATGACCATGAAGCACAGCATGGAGAAGACTATCAAGGACAATATTCCTGAAGCTTCTAATGCTAAGAAATTCTTGACAAATGTGGGAAACAAATTCAAGAAATTTGATAAGACTGAGAAGTCTACCTATCTGAGTTTGTTGACCAAGACAAAGTATGATGGTGTTGGTGGTGCTCGTGAGCATGCAATGAAACTCACTAACTGGTAACACAAACTCAAGTCTATGAAGGTTGTTTCAGGGGAGGATTTCTTAGTATGGCAGATTCTGGATTCTTTTCCTTCTGAATTTGATATGTTGATGACTTCATATAACGCTCAGAAAGAGGAATGGACAGTAGATGAATTGATCTCTATTCTGACTCAGGAGGAACAAACTATGAAGAAGGGTAAAAGGTCATGTGGTTCAACATGTCTCTCACAAGAATGCTGAAAAGAAAAAGAAGGAGTTCTGGAAAGGGAAAAATGCTAAAGTCTCATTCAAGAAGAGTGGGTTTACTTATGTTTCTGAAATAGAGGAGTCGTCAGGAATGAAGCCCAAGTTTCAAGAAAAGTGCAAGTTCTGTGACATTTTTGGACATAAGCAAGCAGATTGCTTTAAGTTGCAAGAGTATCTACTCAATCCACTAGGTTCAGGGATTACGTTGTGTATTTGCAAGAGCATGAGTTTAACTCTGTAGGGAGCACTGATCCTGTTTCTTTTCATGAAGTCACTTCTAACTCTGATCATTTTCATTGGATGACTGCTATAGTGGATGAATTGGATTCTATGAAGAAAAATGGTGTTTGGGACTTGGTAGTTTTGCTTGCTGGATGTAAAACTGTTAGTTGTAAATGGGTTTTTAAGACTAAGTGCAACGTCAACAGGGATGTGGAAAGATATAAAGCCAAACTTCTTACAAAAGGATACAACCAGAGAGAAGGCATAAACTTTAAAGAGACATTTTCTCCAGTCTCCATTAAGGATTCATTTCGTGTTGTGATGGCTTTTGTGGCACATTTTGATCTGGAGCTTCACCAGATGGATGCGAAGACCTCTTTTCTGAATGGAGATCTGTTTAAGGAAGTATATATGGATCAACCTGATGGTTTTGTTGAGAGTGGTAAAAGACACATGGTTTGCAAACTGAGGAAATCAATATATGGGTGAAACAGGCTTCGAGACAGTGGTATCTGAAGTTTGATAATGTTGTCGCTTCTCTTGGTTTCAAGGAGAACGTTGTTGACTAATGCATATACTTGAAGGCTAGTGGGAGGAAATTTATTATTCTGATATTGTATGTTGATGACATTATTCTAGCTAGCGACGATATAGACTTTCTGTGTGATACTAAGCAAATGTTAACAGCTCATTTTGATAAGAAAGATCTTGGTAATGCCTCTTTTGTTCTAGGCATTGAGATACATCGTGATAAGACCCGTGAGATTCTTGGTTTATCTCAAAAGGGGTATATTGAGAGGGTTTTGGATAGATTTAACATGAAATCCTACAAACCCTGTACCACACCTATTCAAAAGGGTGAAAAACTTTCTAAATCCCAATGTCCTAAGGATGATGATAAGACTGCAAAAATGGAGAAAGTTCATTTTGCTTCCGCTGTAGGTAGTCTCATGTATGCTCAAGTTTACACTCGTCCAGACATTGCTTTTGTTGTGAATGTGTTGGGAAGATACTTGAGCAACCCTGGTCTACCTCATTGGTAAGTTGCTAAGCGAGTCATGAGATATCTGCAAGGTACCAAGGATTATATGTTGACTTTTAGAAGGTCTGATTGCCTTGAATTGAAAGGATACTCTGATTCTGATTATGGTGGTTGTCCAGATGATTTCAAGTCTACATCTGGGTGCATATTTATGTTGGTTGAGGGAGTTGTCTCTTGAAAAAGTGTTAAGCAGACACTTATAGCTACTTCAACCATGGAGACAGAGTATGTAGCGTGTTATGAGGCTACAAGCCAAGCAATTTGGTTGAAGAACTTTATTACTGAGCTTGGTGTTGTGGAGAGCATCTCTAGGCCTCTTACTATATATTGTGACAACTCTATTGTGGTATGTTTCTCTCGTAATAATAATACCACGAGAAGGTCAAAGCATTTTGACACGAAATTCATGTTTGTTAGAGAGAAGATCCAGGAACTTCAAACACGAGTTGAGCATATTCCCACAGAGCTAATGATAGCAGACCCTCTAACTAAGGGATTAACTGTTAAGACATTTGTTGAGCATGTAACCCGTATGGGTTTAATGGGGTTCTTTTGAGATATTGTTTTATTTGATGTATTGGTTTAGTGGTAGTTTTCTTTTATGAATTTGTACTTCCTTTTTTTTAGATCTCATTTATTTATCGTATCTATTAAAGTGTTTGACAATAACTATTTATTGTTGTGACGCCAATTATCTTGTATTGCAATATTTTGGTTGTTGATTTGCGCAATTGGTGTTATAGTATAATTTTGAGACATTTTGGACCCAGTCTCAAATTGTTATTGTAGTAAGATTGTTTTGATCTTATATAGCATATGGGGCGGATGATTGGGACATGTGTATAAATATTTCACATTCATAAAGGTCATTGTGATGTAGGTGTTTTCTTTATGTACGATGTTATTACTCCTTCGAGTATGATTTTCTACAATGATGAGATACTTACTATTTTGTTGGACCTTGTGATTGAATATACTTTGGCATTTTTTTGTGGCCACATATTGTGAATTGATATGGATAATTGAATGTTATTGTGATTTAATTTATGTTGTCCAAGTGAGAGAATGTTGGATAAATTAATTTTGTGGACATGCATAAATTATAATAATTAATTCAGATTAATCTATATATACCAAAGTATTATTATTAATTATGAGATGTAAATATTATTTATATATAATATGGACAGGCTGATAATAGGTGGGCTGAGTCCTATCTTGATTATATACAAAAGGGTCCCTATGGTTAAACACATGTTGGTTTTTCTCTATCCTATTAAAGAGAAAAATAGAATAGTTTTATGTATGTTGCCTAACACTAACACTTTGGTTTAACACTTTTCTCTAATCAATTACAATGATATCATCATCTTCAGTTCCAAGTAAGTATTGGATTTAATATTATATGTATGATTGTACTTGACATGTATCAATTCGATTGAATATAATAAATATTCAAGAATAAATCTTTCAATATTAGCAAGTCCTGAGTGTCTAAGATTTATTTTTTTTTATGGTTGAGGATTTTGAAACTAGAGTTGAGAATGGTTGTAACTCAGTATATCCTAATTTCTCAATAAATGTACCCTCTATTATTTAATTTCTCTCGACTTGATCACCAAACATAAGGATTGGAATTGTGATTTGTTCCTATGCACCAAACATAAGGATTTAATTTTGATTTGTTTCTCTGTAGCTTTGCGTCAACTACCTCTTCACCGTAGCATTTCGCTCCTTAGCTAGTATTCATGGATTTAGTTTTTAGCTACTTGTATTTGAAAATATGCATTGAGTGGGTCCAACTTGTGATTTTAATTCAATATGTGGGGCCACGCTTTCAATTTAATATGGTCAATGAAGATTGATGAATGAAATTGTAGGACCTATTGAATTGGTGAATTAAAGTTGATAAGAGTTTCACTGGAAATTCGTTTTTGTTGTGAATCAGCTGTTATGTTGGTTTCTTTAAGCTAGCATGACTGCAATTAAAAAACATTCTCATATGCAACATTAAAAAAATAAAGATTATCTGTTGTAGGTAGGAGTTAAAGATGCTTTGTTAAGGATTCAGTATTGATTTATCTGTGGTCAAAGCGACGTTAATGTATTCTTTGCACTTGTATAAATTTATGTGTCTCTAATCTTTTTTAGACTTATTGAAGAGCTGACTATTTCATCTACTCACTTGGCTGATTTGATAAAAGTTATTCGATGGGATTATTAAAAGCTAACTATGTCTGACTATAATCGTCATAGCATTATTAGATTATTAAAAGTTGAGTATGACCAGTTTCATGTCACCAACTCGATTAGATTATTAAAATCTGATTATGATTAATGTCATTATTAGCATGGTCATATTATTAAAAATTGGTTACGACGCTTGACGAGATTATTAAAAGCTTACTATAATCATCGCAAATTAAAATTATTGAAAATTGCTTAAGATTTTTTGGATTGTTAAGAATAGTGCATATGAAATGAATCAAGTTTTTCACTCCTACTCAACAAAAGAAAACTCATGTACTACACTTTGAGGCTGAGGCGGTATATTTTCATAATTCGATCCATAATCTATGACAGAGCTTAGGTCGTGACTAATAATAAATAAAATTATCTATTAATAATAAATAAAATTATCTATTAGACAAAAATAAAGAAAGAAATATCTATTTGTAAATCCGTTAAAAAAAATACAAATTTTAAAAATTAGATAATATTAATTGAGATTCAGAATCTAATACAACAACTAAGGAACATCTCACTAACAATTACGTCTTAACTTTGATTCACTATTTTAAACTAGAATATTATAACTAACTAAAATAAAAAAATTTAAAGTTAAAGATACATTCTTTAATAAACTAATTAAATAAAATTAAATGAAAAATATATTAAAACTATAACGTATTAAATTATTCATCCGTAATATTTGTTTGTGAACATGAGTTCGTGTGCGAGTATGGCTATAGCCAAATCCAAAGGAAACCGCCAGCGTTGCGACACAATTTTTGTTAGTTATAAATTTAATTTATATTTATATAATTTTAAATGTTACTTTTTAAAAAAATAATAAATATAGTATATTTATAAATGTATTTATAATATTATTTCTAAATGTCAATTATTTTTAAAAAAATATACATTTTTCGATAATATAATTTAAATTAAGAATTTATTTATTAATGTAAATTTAAATTAATAGACAATAATAATAAATTTATAAAATTATTATATCTCAGAAATTATATATTTAAATTATTAATAATAATTTTTTAAATTTTAATATAATAATATTTTTTTGTTATATTCTATAATTAAATAATTTTTTTATATATTAATCATATATATACCTTTGTAAACGCATCTTCCAAATAGACGTTTATTTAGATAGACATCAATTACCAAAACATATTTATAAAGCAAGATATAACAAAAATAAACAAATAATGGGAAGAAAAAATGTCTTATTTATTTGAGGACACCTTTGTGGCTATCTAAGAATGGGAAAACTATTTTATTGGCAGCAAAAATGTTGCAGAGACTCAAAGAACTATGATTAGAGAGAAGATAAAATAATTGTATAACTATCGAAAAAGGTTATTTCGATTAAAGAAGGAAGTTACTAGAATTTCAAGTCATAAATTATGTGTTATTAAAAGTTTATCATGATTAGAATCAGAATAATGTTTGAAGTTCAATAAAATTCACCAAAATTTTGCATCTAATGTTTCACGTTTCTAAACTGAGGCAAATTAGATGGCAACACAATTGCTTTTATGAAAGTTCTACTGAACTCAAAAGTCAAATAATTTTAAGAACGAAATTCAAAAAAAGTTGAAAAATTTGTGGCACCTAGAAAACTATAACTTTGAAGAATAAACTTCTTTCTATATTTTTTTTTCTTCTTGAAATATAAGTAATATTGAATATTAATTAGA
>Ga0209489_106217_pt1 | contig 19499 bp, 6 predicted proteins | sample SiratrowhiteBW_FD_187527 | JGI IMG/M metagenome (GOLD analysis project Ga0209489, IMG submission 187527) | Root nodule microbial communities of legume samples collected from California, USA - Siratro white BW (SPAdes) (version 2) | ecosystem: Host-associated > Plants > Roots > Nodule | place: USA...
TAATAATAATAATAATAATAATAATAATAATAATAATAATAATAATAATAATAATAATAATAATAATAATAATAATAATAATAATAATAATAATAATAATAAGAATAAGAATAATAACAATAATAAGAATAATAACAATAATAACAATAATAATAATTATCATTATTATCATTTTTATTTTAAGTATTATTTTCATTGTTATTTATCGGTAAACTTTTGGTGATAAAAATTTTAATTAATAAATTCTTGGGTAATTAATCTGACTTTTTCTTATAGTGTAAATGGGATGTGTTAATGTTTAACAAAAAAAAATGCTTAATGTAAGTATTCTAAAAGATCTTATACAGAATGTCTTTAAATGTTTTTTCATTAATATCTTTTATTATATGCTTGAATGGATTTGATAAAAGACTAATGAATAACTTATAGCGGATATAAGTGCAGCTCGGATTACTTAAAAGTGAAGAATAATTTATGTTTTCTTTTTGGAGGTATATGTATGTTTTGCTATGTTAAATTTTTTTATTGTAAATATACATACCGTTTATTGAAGCTATAATAAATTTGATAGTATTTTATCTCATTAAATACTATATTATGAAATAAATGAAAAGAATAACTACTTTTATATAGTTAAATTATTTAATTATATCTCTAATTAAAACTTAATTTATAAATATTAATAATTTAAATTAAAATAAAATAAAATATAATTTATTTATAAGATAATAAAAAATAATAATCTTTGAAATTAATTTTCTTATTTTTTTAATTGTAAAATACTAGATCAATAAGTCAAAATTTAAAATTAGAATCGACCTGACAAATTAATAAGAAACTAGTGAACTAAAAAAAATTCTCATCTCTAGTTACAATAACAAGTAAAATACCATAATGACTCATTAGTTCTTCATGTTGGCACATCTTATTCATCTTTGCACCAAGTTGGATTCTCTTAATTGGAGCTCCACATCAAATAGGTCCAACGTAATATGGTCACATTCACCTAAATACCTTCTTGATAGGGATCTATTCCAAACCCAATACAACCACTACTTGCACCAATTAGTGTTACTTATTCTTAAAAGTAAAGGAGTCCCTATACCTATTCTCTATGTTAGACAAACCAAAGTATCTATTACTTAACTACTCAAGAATCATTATTGTGACTCATTTATATTTAAGCATTATAAATCAAATATCTAAAAATAAATTACCTCCTATACTGGCTCTGCTAATTCTAACAGTTACTTGTGTGGTAGTGTATTCTTACAAATACTCTCCATATCTCACTCCTTTTAATTTACCCGAAACAAATTCAGGAAAATAATTAGATTAAATTTATTCATGTAATAAATTATATATTTTAATAAATTATATTTGATTTAACTATTGTTCTAAAATCAGTGTAATAAATGCCAATAATTGAAAAAAAAAGAACATGGTGATAAAAACTTACGAGTGATGATGTAAAGGCAAGTGCACATATCTGTCTAGAATATTTTCTTAATATATTTTTTATTTAAATTAACTTTTTAGGAATTTTTTTAGTTTTTTCATAATAACTTTTACATAAAGATAAAATTTTTTATTTATTATTTGGATGGAAATTAAAATTAAAATATTGTAAATATTTGAAATTTTATAGAGTACATGAATAAAATAAGAAAAAGTTTCTCCAAAAACCTCATAATAAAATAAAAAGTAAGTTTCTCTAAAACCTCAAAATTTCAAGAGTAATATGATAGAATGTAAAGAAAATAAAATTTTTCACAAGTCGTTATTGTTGGAGATCCTACATCGACTAGAGATGAGACATTTCAATAGTTTATAAGTGTGGGTGCAAATCTCACCTTACAATCCGGTTTTGTGAGACTGAGTTAGACTTAAAGTCCACTTCTTAATATGGTATCAGAGCCTCTATCCTAGCAAGGTTGTTGAACCTATTGGGCCACCCACTATAGGGTCATTATCGGACTATCCTTACATATAAATTTCACACTCGAGTTGAGGCCTCTCGGCATGAGAGGGGTGTGTTGGAGATCCTACATCGACTAAAGATGAGGCCTTTCAATAGTTTATAAGTGGGTGTAAACCTCACTTTAGAAGTCGATTTTGTAAGGTTGAATTAAGCTTAATATCCACTTCTAATAGTTATTCTACTATTTGATAGCAGAAATTATGATGAATGAGACCTAAAAATGCAAACTTGGGAAGTTGTAGAAGATGATTACCTCTTTGATTTGTTACTTAAAAATTCCACCATGATCAAAATCAAGATGCAAAAGGAAAAAAATACAAAGAAATCAAAGGTAAAGTAGTTTTGTTTGTTGGTGTTTCACAAATTATTCTCACCAAAATCCTGGTCCTAAAGTCATCCAAAGAAGTTTGGGATTATTTGAAAAGGAAATGAGAAGATTTTTAGGCATGAAAATCTTAAATTTGATAAGAAAATTTGAACTGCAAAGGATGAAAGAGTTAGAGACAATTGAGGAATACTTAAACAAATTGTTAGGTATTACTAACAATATAAAATTATTGGATAAGGAGTTTCTACATACCATACTTGTTGGCAAAATTTTGGTGATGGTACTATAGAGATATGAAACATTAATTAATTCGTTGAAAAACACAAAAGATTTGTCTATAATTACTTTGACAAGTGATACATGTCTTGCAAGCACAAGAACAACAAATATTAATGAGAGAAGATCATGTGGTTGAAGGTACTTTACTTCATACTAGCTTTGAAGTCAAGAACTACAAAATGACAAAATACAACCAAAAAGAGCAACATACGAGTTTTTCCATCTTGTTCCTATTGCAAGAAAATTAATCACCAACATAAGTGTTGGTGGAGGCTCTATGCGAAATGCCACAAATGTGGTCAATTGGGAGGTGTAGAAAAATATGTAAATCCCAACATTCCAAGATGTCAAGATTTTGGAGGATGAATCGGAAGATAAATCATTTTCTACAATATCATGTGTTACAATCTCCAAATCTACAAATGGTTAACACGATCGTACAAACTACATGACTCGTGATTGAAAATGTATAAAACAATTGCAATTAAAATCCATTCTAAGTGTCAAATTAATTTTTTATATCTTGTATGTCATGAAAGCGATCAAAATTTGTAAAGAGTTGCTTAATGAAAAAAAGTTATAAAGTATCAATAGTAAACAAACTTTGTATGATTAAAGATGCAACCAATATAGAAGTATTATTTTAATTTGAAATACAAATTTTATTTTAGAGCGAATGAAAAAGAAATTAACTACAAATAGAAAAGATATAAAAGAAAATCAAAATAAAAAATATATATTTTTTAAATATTTATTAAATAAATATGTGATTCCATTAGAAAAAAATATGAATTAAAAAGGAAATCAAGCATTGAAAGAAGAATAATCAAATTTAAAATTTGAAATTCAAATAAACATATTTTAAGCCCACCAGAAATGTTTGTTTAGTATCTCTTTTACTTAAATTAGTTTCTAAAAAGTCTTTCAATTTTTTTTATAATATATTTTACATAAAGTTAAAAATATATTTATTTATTATTCAAATTTAGAAAATTAAAATGATGTAAATATTTGATATTATTTTAAATGTTAATAAAATAAACAACAAACTCCTCTATATAATATAACTCTCCTTCTATTTTCAAAATATATTTTTAAAATAAAAAAATCCAATATCCCACAAATGCTGCACTTCATGCATGGACATAATATAATATAATAAATAAATGCGTGGGTACAATATAATATAATATAATAAACAAACAAAATAATAAAGATATCATTCCAAGTCAAAATCACGTCACATAAAAGTATGTGCTTATTCATAATTCAAAGGATATATTTTTTCTTACAGTAAAATTATTATTATTATTATTATTATTATTATTATTATTATTATTATTATTATTAATGTAGTTAAATATTTGGTTTATGATGAATTAAATTTTAATTTTCAATGGTGAAATATATTATCAAGGCATCACGTTTTTTCGGATGAGAAATGAAACTTTTCTAAAATTATTAAAATGAATTTTTTTATAGTTTATATATATAAATTATTTATTTATTTGAACTATTGTGGATCTTAATTTTTGTTTTTTTAAAAAATATTTCTACTAAAGTAACAACTATTGAAATTACTAAAATTATAGTCCACTATTTTCTCAATTCAAAGCAATCACTCAACATGGTCCAAACTTTTAGGGCTTAGTCCATCAAAAGAGAAGACAACTGAAACATTCAATTGGTAAGAAAAGCACTATACAATTAAAGTAAGAAGAGACACGTCTCACTTTTTTATTAAAATATATAAAAAAATGAGGATTTTAAAAAACAAACAATAGTAAAATACTAAAAAAATATTGTTATTTTTTTTTTCTCTCAATCAAACTTCATCATCATCATTATTTCTGTATTAAGCTACCCAAAAGAGGACCAAAATGCTATTTTTCAGGTGATGTAGTTTCTACCATGCTACTTGTTGGTCAAAATTTGCTTAGTGAAAAGGGAAGACAAGTTACAAAGTGACACAAAACACAACATTCATTGAATTTTTTAAGGTATAGGGTTTTGTTTCAACTATGTAGGAATGCCCTTATATATGGGGTTATGAGAGTTAGATCATGCATACAACCTATTATCTATAGGTCTGTATTCAGAATCGTTGTTGGGCTCTAGTACAAATATATAGGACCATCAATGAAACCAACTAGTTTGAATTAAACAATATATGTTTTCTTGTTTTTTTCTAGAAATTTTTAAGGTTCATCAATGGTTGGTTGTATATATTAATTTTTTTGCACATTAAATAATTGCCTATTACTTAGGTAGGCAAGTAAATTTGTTGGGTCATTGTGAAATATTAAACTTTGAATTTGAACATTTACTAAGATACCTTGAGAGTTGAGATTATTATACTAGCTAGTTCTATTTTAAATTCAAATATGTTACTAGGTATCAAACCTCACATATGATACATTTAATAGCCTTCAATGAATATTAAATTTTATCAATATAATTACCATATGTATTTTATAAGAAGAAAGTTTCTCACTAAAAAGGAAAATAAGAAGAAATGTAGTAAAGTTCTTTTTTCTAAGATGCTCTTCAGAGAGGAAGAAGATATGATTAAATTGCACTGGTATAAAAACATTCTTTCAATAACATCGTTTTTTAAAAGATAGGAAGAAAAATCTTAATTTTTCATTAGTATAAAAACATTTTTTTCAATAAATTTCTTTTAAAAAATCGACATTGTAAAAAGTTGGTGATAAAATTGTAAATAAGCCAGTCATTTGTATATATGTGATTTTAAATATAGAATATATAATTGATGTAAAATATAAGTTATTAAGTGTGGTTTATACTACATAGAATGATCTCTTTTTTTACGTCATTTACGTTTAATAAATAATGTAAAATGAAACCTTATATTAGCTAATAACTAATTTTGTACCTTTCCCTCACTTTTTCTGCACTGATGATAATATTTGCATAAATTTCATAATTATATAAAATGTATAAAATGACCATAATAACTTATATATATATATATATATATATATATAAATCTCTCTGTGAATACTACTTATATAAACTTATGAAATGATAATCATCATTTAAATAGTTAAAAGAAAAATAAAAAAAGCCATAAATAAGATTCAGCAGAATAAAGAATAAAAGGAATAAGTTTCTATTGTACATTCACTATTTATTTGATATTTATGTAGTAGAATATAATGATATATGTGATAATCAATATAGTGGTAAAAACTTGGCACTTAAGTTAAAGAGAAGTCTATCATTTTATCAAATAATTTTTACTTGTAAATCAACCTTATTTTATCATAATATCATGTTAAAGGAAATCATTATTAGATTGTTTCAACGATAATGAATGAAACTTGTGTATACTTTAATAAAGATGTTTTCAAGTGACTTATTATAAGTGAAGTTCTTCTGAAACATTAAATTATGTTAGCGTTAATGCTTCAAATTTGGAGAGGAATAGGATAGGATATAACAAGATAATATACTACCCATGATACACCTTTTTTTTTTTTTTTCCTAAGAAGATAAGGACCTTTTTCTTTCTGTACCCGCATAACTTCTAACTGCACTCTATGATTTTAAAATGACCATTTTATACTCGTAAAAGTAACTTCCATATTATCTGTTCTAAAAATATCTCATAATAAGCTTTTCAGAATTTCTAAAACATAATTTTCAGAACCTGATTTCTAGAAGAGATTTTTCAGAATAATTTTTCCAGAACAAAATTGTCAGAACATATGCAATGTATTTTGGATCAAACTTTCTTAAATAAAATTTTCAAAATAATTTTTCCAAAACACATATGATAGCTTCTACAATGAGTATTTTCTTCAAAAACTATCTGTTCTTCTTCCTTTCAAAAAGAACAGTAGATTACGAAGGAATAGTGACGATAGTGCAGCAGTGACGGCAGTGATGACGTGATGCAGTGAAAGAGGGTAGTTTTGTCTTTTTGTTAGTGTAGAGGTGTCGTTAGCAATAAGGTGGTGCAGGAAGTAAAAGCCGAAGATAAGTCATGGCTCAACCCATTGTAGTCTGATGCATTGCATTTCCGTGAGTTCTTCCTACACCTCCATATTTTATTAAATTTCGATGTTTACTTGATGAAAAAATTGAAATAGCCGTGTAGAAAATAAAGGAAAAGTTGTATACAATAGCTGGAAAATAAACCGTGCAGTCGAAGAGGTGCGAGAAGACAACACAATAACGGTGAATGGAGTGAAGGACAGTGGATTCAAAAGATTTTTATCATTGATATATTTTTTTTTGGAAAATAATGAGTTTATTTGGTGGATTTATGATTCTTATTGGTGGTAGTACAACATTTAAGGTTAACATTTTAAATTTTTGTTTACAAGTCAACCAACTAGCTTAATAGTTTTGATTATTCCTTACCAAATTAAAGTATTTAGTTGAAAATATATAGACAAGAGTAAATGAGTTCAAAAAAACATAATGAGGTATACCTTTTATAAAATAATATTGGAAATATAATTTTTAATTATATATATCTAATTAAGATTAAGATAAAATCATTTTATGTATTATAAAGGTTTTGCTAGATCTAAATATGATTTGAATTACTTCTTATCAATTTAAGTACTTAAGTTAAAGACTTGTATACGAAGAAAATTGAATATAAGAAAAGATAATGAATATAATTTTAAAATATATATTTTTTAAAATATTTTTTTACATTAATTTGAAATATATAATTTTTTTTAAGTACATATTTAATTAATCCAATATGCTTAAGTTATTTGATAATATAAATACCTTCAACCACAACATTCAACATTAAAATTATAAACTTCTTATTATAGGTTACTTAAGTAGTTTGATGATTTATACTATTCCTTATCTATTTAAAACTCTTTGGTTCAAAAGAAAGATTGGATTGAAAAGAAAAAATAATGAGGTATTTCAAAATACTTTTATTAAGTGATATTAAAAATATATTTTTATTATATATATTATAAACTTGGATCTCTCTTCTTGTTGTCTAAGATTTTAAACTCAAGTGTTTAAATTAATAAGAAGTAATTCAAACTTTCAAGCTATTAAGATGATCTTTACTAAAAAGTTTACAATATAAAAGATAATTGTATCTTATTCTTAATTAATATATATATATATATATATATATATATATATATATATATATATATATATATATATAATGGTCTGGATACGTAGTCAACTATTAAATTTTTTTAAAAAAACTATTAATAGTGTAAAAGATTGTCTTATTTTGTTGAAAATTGTTAAAAAAACATACACGTAAAAATTTGATGATAAGCAACATATAACTTATGTAATAATCATTGTATTCTTTTTGTTAATTAGTCTTAAAATGAAAGATACACTTATCGTTCTTATATATGTTTTCATATAATATATAGATGTCTTGTTAGAGTTGGCTAGATATTTAATGTTTTACATAAGAAAAATATTATACACTCCTTTCAACATACCCATCTTTTAAAAGAGATAGTCAAAAGTTATTTAGAAAGTGACATAGATTATTATAATATGATATTTATGGTGGCATAGAAATGATATAACTTTCTACAACATAATCTAAATTGTCATAGGATTATAAAACTTATTAAGACTAAATCTTAGATTTTAACAAAAAAAATAAAGGGATTTTGTTTCCTTTTTTTATTAAATGATCTTTCAATCCTTAACTACCTTATATTTTACTTTTATAATTTTTAGAATATTTTGTATTTGTGTTATATTTAATTCTTTTTGTTGGCTAATTGAGAAAAACATAGAAATTCTTACTTGTTATTCACTGACTATTAAAGTAATATAAAATTGAATTCATGATGTTTTCTTGTGTTTCAAACTTTTTCATGTTCTTCTCCCTTCTTATAAGACATATAAAATTATGTAAATAAGTTATTTGAAACTCTCTTAGATTTATTAAATTTAATATAAATGACTTGTTAGAGGTGTAATCTTTTAGAGAGATAATAAGTTCATTGGTACACTTATTACTCTGGTTCATATTACTAGAACATTTAAGTTAAATTTTAAACTTTTTCCTTAAAGGTCACCTACATAGCTTAATGGTTTGGATTTCTCTTTGTCAATTTAAAGTACTTAGATTCAAGACCCGTAAATAAAAGAAAAGAAAAAAGTAAGTTCAAAATACAAAATGAGATAATTTTTTTTATGCATTATAAACTTTTTTTTGTTACAAGTCATCATAAAAGTAAATTTGATTATATGAATTACTCCTTATACGAGAGAATATGAGTTAAAAAAGATAATTGTTTTATCCCAAAAATATAATTTTTAAAGCACATATTAATTATTTTAATATACTTGAGTGATTTGATAATATATATTATCAAAATATAATTCTATATTTTAAAATACCTTCTTATTTTTCTAACTATCTTCTCTTATCTACACACAGTTGAAACTTATAATGAGAAGTTTACGGTACTTAGAAGTATATTATTAAATGAGTGAACTACCTAAGATAAATTAATTGTGTCTTAAAAAAATATGTATTTTCATATTATTATAGATTATTTTAAAATACTTTTTTATGTATCTTGAATTCACTCAGTCTCTAAAGATCTATAATCTAAGTTCTTAAATTGATAAGTCTCTAAAGATCTAGAATCTAAGTTCTTAAATTGATAAGGAGTAATCCAAATCACTAAATTACTTAATGGACTTATAATAAGGAATCTTCACTACATAAATAATTTTCTTACTCCTATTTATATATATATAATTAAAAAATATATAATTCTAAGATTACTAAATAAAAAGTATTTTAAAGTACCTATATGATTTTGTAAACTATCTTGGTCTTATTGTTTACATGTGCCTAAGCTAATTGAAATTATCGAACTTATAAGGTAACTATAGTATTAAGAAAGTTATAATATATAAAATAATTTTATATCACTCTTGATAATATAAAATCAGTCATTTATAATAGATTAATCATTTCTAATAATTACTGATGAAATTTATTTGAAATTTTAAATTACTTTTCATAATCTAACATGTTAATTAACCTTCTTAATTATATTATCTTTCTTTTATTTTATATTATTAATTACATCAAAATGCATAATAAATAATTAAAAGTATGTGAGTATATAATATTACATTCTAGATGAGAAATACGTTTGCTACTATAATCAGATTAGTTTTACCAATTTTGTTACACAATCTAATTAAAAACATTTAAGATTGATTCATATCATTTTTCTACCAAAATCTAAACATTGAAACAATCTGAATTTGGATGGATTGAACTAATGATACCTAAAAAGTAAAATTAAAAAATTTATAATTGTTGAAATATTAGTTCTTTTTCCTTTGTAAAGCATTTTTATTTGAATATTCATATTGGTTGTGTCGTTTGATAAAATAAATTAAATCAAAATTCAAACTAAAAAGAATATATATATATAATTACCTTTTTTTTGGGTGTTCAAAATTCAGTTACGAAATCCAGAGGTTGTTTTCTTAAAGCTTTTTTGGTTGGAATTTAACATTATGTTGTTTAACTATAAAAAAAGTATTCTTACAAATAAAATATTTTTGTTTTTTTTTTTTAAAAAAAACTAGAGAGATAATTGAGTATATAATGAAATTATCTTTAAAATAAGAAGTGGTTAAAATTATGTTACAATTTTCAGAAATCTAACTTGAAAACTTATGGATAAGCTTTCCACTAGAAACGTTGTAAAAACTATTTAAATAAAGAGATTAAGCCAACAACAATTAGATTCAAGGTGATTAAAAATTGAAAAGCCATTCAACGAAACGAAAGAGGAACAAAATCTCCTTGTTTTCTTTTATTGAAATTCACATATACGATTAGGCTTAATAAGTTTTATGTAACAATTTAACTCATCTGAAAGTAATATTATTCCTATCCTCAGAAATATTATATTATAACAAATAATACACCTTTGACCTTTTTTTTTTCCAATTTGAGAAAATGAGTATGTTGAAGAAGGTGTATTTGTTGTGTGAGTCTTCTTCAAGTTAGGCTCAACAATATTTTATTTTAAAATAATAATATATTGCGGCAGCCTAATAGGTTTTAAGTAAATAACTTAATTGAATCGTTAGGTTTTTACTTTCTACACAAGAAGAAGAGACAGAAGAACAGATTGTGCCTCTTTGCCATTTTAGAGTTCTTGTTTATTTTGGGTGACTGTTTGAGTACTCATTTGTGTTCTGTTTTTTTTTTTAAATTTCATCCTCTTGCTCCTCTCACCGTTGACATCAATCTGGTATTTTCACAATTTTATTTCTCTCAGTGTTTGAAGACGCTCTATTTACTTCTTGAGTGTTTTCACTATTTGTTTGTGAGTAGAACTAAGATTATTTTTCAGAAGTGCTTCTTTGTACTCTTTAATATTTTATAATGGAGTTTTTTTTTTTCTGGACTAGGTTTTGTGGTTTTTGTCCCTCTCATTGGAGTTTCCACATTAAAAATTGGTGTGTTCTTCTCTCTTGCATATTTATTTTTATACTCTCAAAAATCGTATATTACGCTTCTCTTGGTTCTTTCAAGTGGGAATGGTTTTATTTTTCACATATGTATATTTTGAGTAATTTTTTCCCTGCATAACTGTGTCTTTCCCATCAATATTATATTCTTTTTATGTAATATATCTACAATATCTAGCCAATTATAGAAGTTATGTATTTATCTTCAAATCCTAAATCTTTTAGTATTTGTATCCTAATTTTTTAACAATTTCCAACAAAACAAGACAATTATATATATATATATATATATATATATATATATATATATATATATATATATATATATAATTGTCTTGTTTTGTTGGAAATTGTTAAATAATAAGATACAAACCCATATGAAATTTTCATGAAGAGAAACATATAACCTACAACATACCAATCAATTTATTTTGTTGTCACATTTTCATATATGTTCTTAATATCTAGATGTCTTAATATAGTTGGCTACATATGTGATGTGTTGCTTTAGGAGAGTATCACACACTCCCTTCAATATACTCATCTTCTCAAAAGAGAAAGAGTCAAAGTTGCTCCAAAAGTGGTATGGTTTGCTATAACATAATCTTTATAGCATCATAGAAATAATATCACTTTCCAACAACATCATTTAAATTGTTATAAGATTATAAAACTTGGATGTGTTCAACAAAGAAAAAAAGGATTTTTATTTCTCTTTTGTTAAATGATTTTTCAATCCTTAACCACCTTATAGCTAACTTTTGTTTCTGTTAAAGTAGTCTATGTATTTATGTTATATTTAAGGTTTTTGTTTTAAAAAAATTTGTATAATCCTCACTTGTTATTATTTATTAAAGTAATATGAAATTGGATCCATGATGCCTGAGAGTCAAACTTTAACAATTCTTCATGTCCCTCAACCTTCTTCTAAAGCAAAATAGATAAATAAATTACTGGTTATTTGAAATTTTCTTAATATAAACCTTGTTAAATTTAATAATATAGACACATTTTTACTACCACAAGTATCTATTGAGAAGATAATAAATTCATTGATGGATCTATATTACTAGAACATCTTGAGTCATAATTAAGATTTGTTAAATTTAATATGGATGGATCTATGAGTTCATTAGTGAATTTGTGACTTTTGTTTATCTTTTGGAAAGATAATGAGTTCATTGATGGATCTCTATGTGACTCTTGTTTGTATTACTACAACCTTCTTAGTCAAAATTGTAAATCTTCAATTACAGGTTAGCTAAGGAACTTGATGGTTTGGTTCACTACTTATCAATTCAAAGCACTCAGGTTTATTCAAATAAGAAAGAAAATTGAGGTATTTCAAAAATATCTCTTTTTTACTTTAAATTATATATACATAATTAAGAGTAAGATAAAATTATTTAATGATTTGAATTACTGCTTATCAATTCAAGCACTTAGGTTATCAATTCAAGTACCTAGTTTCTAAACCTGTAAATGAAAGAAAGTAATTTAGTTAACAAAAAAGAAAATGAGGTATTTTAAAAATAATCCAAAAAAATATAATCTTTTAAAGAACATATTTAATTAATCTAATATACTTGAGCCATTTGATAATATATTATCAAAATATAATTTAATATTTCAAAATAGTTTTTAATTTTCTTAACTCTCTTTCTCTTATCTATATGATTGGAACATGTAGGAAGTAATTTACAATACTTAAAATAATTTTATCTTATATGTCAAATTAATAGAAATATATTATTAAAAGTTAACAAATAATTTAAAATATATTATTTAAATTACGACATTTATTTAAGTGTGTTTTTTTATTCTAAACATGACTAAAATACTTTAAGATATTATATATAACTAATAATGAAAAAAATGTCATATTATTTTATTAAAAATAAATAATAGAATTAAATAATCAATTTATTAATAAAAATAAAAATTAAATTTTAAAAATTATAAATACTTTTGTAAAATATGTTTTGGCCAAGTTCTAGAGGGAGTGAATTGAACACTGAAAATTTTCGCAAATGATTCTATTTAATGTGAAGAAAGAATTATTTTTATTGAAAATTATTCAAGATGATATGTAAAGCAAACAACAAAGGTTCAAAAACAGTTATAGTACAATATCAGTCAATCAAACACAATAAACTGAAAACAAAAAGAAGTTATTGAAAACACAGTGTACAGTAAAAACAGTTCTTAAAGATTATTTCAAGAAATCAAAGAATTTGATTTAAAATCAATTTTGTAACAAATTCTATATCAAGAAACATTTTATTAATCAACACAGACTAATTTTAATATATGAAAACAGTTTTCAGTTGACAATTGGAGCAAGTCAATTTTTCTAGAAAAATTAACTAATAAACAGTAATCTCAGTGTATTAGAAAGACAGTTCAGGTTCAGGAAAGATTCAATTAAACTGTATTCAAATAAGATATATGTTTTTAAAAAATTGTTTAGAATTTTATTCGAAGGTTAATCAAACTGGTTTTGAAGGATTCTGAAAAATCAAGAAAAATAGCAAGATATATCAAGAATAGTCAAGAGAGAACAAGACACAACAAATTATCCTAGTTCACCCTTCACAAGGGCTACGTCTAGTCCCTTATACCACTGTAAGGTTTTCACTATGAAAAAGATCTAACAGATCAGTTTATAACACAATCTTGCAACCCGCAAGAATACACTGCCTCCTGCAGAAAACAATCCACTGAAACCTACAGCAGATCAAGAACTATACAATATCCATTGTATAACCCAGAGAACCCCTTACTGATCCTCTCAACAAGTTACAACCTGTACTGAACCTACTGTACAAACAGAATTACCACACCAGGTAACTCACACCGGAATAGAATTCAGTACAATGAAAGATTTCAAATAAACACAATGGCACAAACACTTTTATACAAGAACATATTGCAAAAGTAATAAAAGCAAGAGTATAGAAGGCTTATTCAGAATGATCAGATCAGCAGTATAGCAGTATTGAGAAATCAGTTCTTGAAGAGTTTTTTGAATGATCTTGATCACAAAAGCTATTAAGGCGTTTTTTCTCTCTCTTGAAAAACTCAGAGCACTTGATTGGAAAATGATTCAGAATGATTTCGTTATGTTTCAAAAATTCGCGCCAACTATTTATAGACAATTGTCATTTAAAATTCAGTCAATTGTTTTGTCAAATAGTCAACTGTTTTTCTCCAGTTAGTTAAAACAATTATTCAAAACTCAAATTCTGATTTTAGTAATTTCTCAAAACCTTAGTTAAATCAGATTTGAAAACATGGAGCTTATCCTTGATCGAGAATGCTTATATTACTGACTTGAATCAAACTTGTCACACAACACACAATCCTAAGTTCTAGACCGAACCTTTCAATCTTCATGAAATCTTCATGCAGTCCACATATAATCACATGGTCTTGAACTTCATCACATGGTTGGCTTATGGTTGGCTTCGTCAAATCTTCATGACAACTCACTGATGCTAACAACCTTAAATTATATTTTTTATAAATTAAATTTGATGACATGTTATACTTAAGTGTACTCATTTTGATTATTTTGTATTTATGGATATCCTTAACCATCTTTTTGTTAAAGCACTTTTTGTATTAATGTTATATTTAAGTTTTTTTCTTTAAATAAAAAAACATATCCTTAATTTTTATTTTTTTTCATCCAAATATGATTAAAGTAATATGAATTGGATTCACCATGTGTTTTTATGTTTAATTTTATGAAGAGTCAAACTTCAAAACATTTTCATGTCCTTTATCTTCTTTTAAGACATACAAAATACTGTAAAAGAAATAGCTGAAATTCCTGATATAAAATTTATTAAATTTAATATGGAATTGATTATCTTTGATACAATTATCTTTCTGGGAGACAATGAGTTTATAGGTGGATTTATGACTTTTATTAGTGTTACTACCACATTCCAAGTCAACATTTGAAACTTTTGTTTACATGTTAACTAAGTAACTTAAAGGTCTCCATTACTCCTTATCAATTTAAAACACTTAGTTTGGAAACATGTAGACAAGAGTAAAGGGGTTTATAAAAACAATAATGAGATATTTCAAAATATCTTTTATTAAAAAATATTGGAAATCTAGTTTTTTTAATTATATATATCTAGTTAAGATTAAGATAAAATCATTTTATGTATTTTAAACTTCTTGTTTCATGTCATTTAAGTAATTTGATGGTTTAGATTACTTCTTATCAATTTAAGTACTTAGGTTCAAAACTTGTATATGAGAAAAAAATGAGTTTAAAAAAAGATAATGAATATAATTTAAAAAATTTTTAAAATAACTTTTTTTATATTAATCTTGAAAATATAATTTTTTTTAAAGCAAATATTTAATTAATTCAATATGCTTAGTCATTTGATAATATATATATATATATATATATATATATATATATATATATATATATATATATATATTTAAAATATATTTTGATATGTTAAAATATCTCTTTGTCTTTTTAACTCCCTTCTTCTTGTCTAGACGATTGAAACCTATGGTAAGTTATAATACTCCTGCACCCCTCATTCCTATTTGCTCATATACATAGTACAATCATCGCAGTTCATAATACAACAAGAAAAATAAAGGCAAGCTAGTGAAAATAATTTTTTTTATAATATACTTAATACATGTAAAAAGAACAAATCGTATTAGTCATTCATTAGAATTTTTTTAAAGTCTGACATATAAAGTTTTAATACCAAGAATATCATTCATACAGACCACACATGAATCTATTTTCAATCACAATTTCTTTTAGTTCATTTCAATCATATATACTTCATTTCACTCATACTGACTTCATTTCAGTCATACCACATAAATTCATATGCAATTCTGGTACCCTGATTTCTTTTCAATTACAATACTCTGATTTCATTTCAATTATATGAATTTCATATGTACTCATCATTCACTCATATCACATATTATATCAATTCAATCATTTTGAAGCATATAGATACATATGTAATCATAACACCTTGATTTCCTTTCGACCTCCAGTACATTAGTTTCATTTCAACCAAAATGGTTACATATGAACATATAATTCAATCATGACACGTCATATCAATTCAATACTGAAGCATATAGATGCATATTAACCATGATATCTTGGTTTCCTTTCAAGCCCTGGTACACATTTCATTTCAGCCAAAATAGTTACGTACAAACATATAATTTAGTCATCATATCAATTCAATGATGCACAATATATATATAATAGTTCACAATTCACAATATTAAAAAAACATTTTTTATCTATCAAGCTATCAATATTAAAGTTTATACTATGTACTTAATTAACCAATTTCGTCATAATTGAAACTCATAACTAAGTCATTTCACAATCAGAACTCCTAACCTGAGTCACCATTGAAAAAACTTAAAACATCTCTTATCTATCATCAAGCTATCAACTTCAAAATTCACAATTCAATAATATTGGTTGCAATTCTTTAAAACCTATCAAAGTCTTGTCACAAGTCATATTCAATCCATCAAACAACAATCAAAAGTTCTCACATGCTACTTTCTAATATCATTAATCAAATCAGATCAATTAATCACAGCAAATCAAGATAAACAATCAAATTCATTCAGTGTTCAAGGACTAGTTAAAACCTGCAAGACTTGAGCAATGATAATCACATATTCAAGTCTTCTATCCTAAAGTTCTATTTGAAAGTAACTAACTAATATAACAAGTTACTAGCTTTCATTACCTGAGATAACGAATTTCAGTAAGCTCTTAGTTAAGTTAAGAGAAATACATTTTTCACCTGTCCCTATCAAGATTGATGATAAAAAACTTAAGGAAAAATTGAGAATAAAAGATCTTTAAAGCAAATGGGAGGTTATTCTGTTTAAAAATCTGATCGGATAGAAATTATCCTGACTCCTCAACTACTATAGGGTGTGATCAAATTCTAAAACAGACAAGGTATGGAAGGAGAAAAACTAAAGATAAGAGAGATATATTTTGAGAGTGAGAGACATGGGAGAGAGAGAAAAAAAAATACTGAGGTGTAGGGGTCTCACACACACACACCTCTTTATGATTTTTGGAGCTCTCTTTTTTTTTTTTTTTTTGTCTACAGGTTGTTTGAATTGATCAGAACTAATTCAAACTGCTATCAAACTACTAAGGTGACCCATAGGTTATTTAATACCTCTTTATGATTTTTCAAATATTTTTTTTATCTACAGGTTAGTAGTAGCTGAATTGATGAGAAGTAATCCAAATAATCAAACTACTAAGGTGACCTGTATTAAAGAGTTTATAATATATAATTTTATTTATAATTCAAATCTTAAAATTATAATTTTAAGGATATTAAATAAATAATATTTTGAAAAAACTATTTATGATTTTTTAAACTCTTTTGTTTTCTCCAAGTTTCAAAACTAAAAACCTAAATTGATTAAAAGTAATTCAAACCATCAAAATTCTAAACTGACTCGTATTAAATATATTAATTAATTTAATTACTCTTAATAATATAAAATTAATCATTTCTAAAATCTAATTAGAAATCAAATTTATACAAAATTATATATTACTCTTTATAATAATGAACCTTCTTAACTATAATATCTTTGTTTTATTTTATTTTATATTATTAGTTATATTAAAATGCATAAAAAATAATTACAAATATGATTCCACTATTCACATTCCAAATGACATATATGTTTGTTACTATATGACTGAGTTTCATCAATTTTATTACACAATCCGATTAAATTATTTAAGATTGGTTCATATCATTTTTTATCAAATTTGAAACAACTTGAATTTGGATGAATTGAACTAATGGTACTTACAAAATAAAAAATAAAAAAATAGTATTGTTGAAATATTAAATTCTTCCTTTATAATATATTTTGACTTAGATATTTATATTACCTGTGTTGTTTGATAAAATACTGAATTAAATCAAAATTTAAGCTAAAAAACATCTATACATGAGATGAAAAGATATAAAAATATTGTTATCGAGGTCTAAAATTTAGTTTCAAGTTTAGAGCTTGATTTTTCAAAACTTTTGTAGTTGGAATTCAACATTTTGTTGTTTAACTATAAAAAAATTAACCTTAAAAAATATTTTTATTTAAAATAAACTAGACAGATAATTGAGTTTATAATGAATTTATTTTTAAAATAAGAAGTGGTTAAAGTTATGTTTAATTTGCAAAATGTAATTTAAAAACTTATGGATGGGTTCTCACTGAAAATGTTGTCAGAAATGTTTGAGTAAAAAAAATAAAACAAATTAATAGTTAATGTTTCTAAGCTTTTGTTTTTCACTTTTATAAAACAAATAGAAATAAGTTAAAATTATAAATATATTGTATAATAGATAGCCTGGATTGACATATTCATCACAAAATTCCAATACTCAAGAAAATGAACAATAAACTAAAAAATTAGGTAGTTAAAATATTTCATTAGTTGTATTTGAGTTTAGCTTGATTTCTTTATATTTATAAGAGTATGTATCACCAACAAACATAGATATAAATTAATATTAAATTTTTATTTTTACTTATTAGAGATAAAATAAATAAATATGTAAAATGGAGAAAAAAAGTTTCAACGAGTAAGACTTATTAAAATTTTAAATTCGGATTCAAGACTAAAAATAAATATTTTTAAAACATTAAGGATAAAGGAACACAAAACTATAATCAAAACAAAAAATGGATGATTTTTGTAGAGAAAAATATGGCAATGTCTTTGTCCACCTGCAACGCATTTCTATAAGTTTCAAAATGAATAATTTACGCTTCTTTAAAGTAACTTTCGGATTATCTATACTTTTTGAAATTCATAAAATACATTTGAAAACAAGATTTCTAAAATAAAATATCTATAATAAAATTTTCAGAACACAAAATATGAACAATTTTTTGAGAACTATCTTTTGAAATGTATTTTTGAAATAAGTTCTCAATAAAAAGCTCCCCAGAATTATATTTATGATCTTATGCAATCATTGAAATAATATCATTACAGATTTGTATTACTAGAACATTTTAATTCAAAATTAAGATTTGTTAAATTTAATATGAATGGATTGTCAGAGTTATCACTGATTAGTATCTGTTGGAGAGATAATGAGTTTATTGGTGAATGTGTGACTCTTGTTTATCTTTTGATAATATAATGAGTTGATTGGTGAATTTATGACTCTTAGTTTATCTTTTGGAAAGATAATAAATTTATTGGTGGGTCTATGTAACTAGTCAAAGCCCAACAAGAAAAATGAAGTATTTCAAAATACCTTCTTTTTTTAATTATATATATATATATATATATATATATATATATATATATATATAATAATAAGATAAAATTAT
>Ga0209489_106218_pt1 | contig 19499 bp, 12 predicted proteins | sample SiratrowhiteBW_FD_187527 | JGI IMG/M metagenome (GOLD analysis project Ga0209489, IMG submission 187527) | Root nodule microbial communities of legume samples collected from California, USA - Siratro white BW (SPAdes) (version 2) | ecosystem: Host-associated > Plants > Roots > Nodule | place...
TTTGGATCGTATATATTTTTAATATTAGAATCATTTTGTCTTGCAATTTCGTTCTCATTATCTTGAGTTTGAGATTAGAATTACTATCATTAGTTTGAGAATCAAAATTATTATCCTGAGTTTGAGAATCAAAATTATTATCTTCGTTAACTACTTTATTATTGTCTTCGCCTATATTTACATTGTTATCTTCACCTAAATTTATATTGTTATGTTCTTAATTCAAAGAAGACTCACCTGTATTTTCTAATTCATTTTTTTGTTTATTTTTATAAATTTATCCATAGCCCATTTATTTGATTCAACAAAAAGTTCAACTCTTCTTTTTTTTTTTGAAGTTTTGAATAACCTGATTCAAATTTTCTAGTTGCCATATTTGTATCTTTTTATATAAATTAAAAATTATAATATATATCACACTGAATATAAATAAATCTAAGTTAAAAAGATAAAACCTGATTGATCCTGTCTTTTGGTATGTCTTTAAATATAATTTGTAACTTCTAAATTCTCTTCCTTCCTTGAATCTGCAGAAATCATTTTAAGATTAATTAAACAATAATGAAAAAAAAATTGGGATCAATTGATCAATCTCATATTATTTTTACCTAATATTGATGCACTCAAAAGGAGCCAAAGTGAACACAAGGTCTTCCCAATCAATCTACTGCTGAAGTCTCCAAGTAAAGACACGTGAATAAATGCACAATATAGAATGATGAGATATCAAATGAAAGGAATTTGAAATTGAAAACAAATTGAAATAATATTATAGAATGAACAAAGAGACAGAGGAAGAAAAGGAGATAAGTGAAGAAAGAAGGAGAGAAGTGAAATAGTCAGACAATGATAGGACATATAAAGTGATGAAATCAATCCGTTGTAATATAGGGAAGAGATGAATTAGAAAGTTTTGATATGAAAGATTCTTTCACTGTTCAATTTTTTTAAAATATTATTAATTTATTATAAGAAAGTTTCAATAATATTATTCATTAAATAGCATTTATAGTACCAATATGAATTTAAAGTCATTAAATAATATTTCTATCATCAATGTAAACTTAAAATCAGTTAAAATATTTAAATTTTTAATTAAAATTTTTTTAGTATAATTTTAAAATTAAATATTTTTTATTTTATAATAATATGTGAGTATTAAATTTTCTTGAGGCCTTGAGGCCAAGAATATTAAATTTTTTTAGAACCTTTATGACCTTGAGGCCTAAGCATATTAAATTTTTTTGAGGCCTTTGAAACCTTGAGGCCTAAAGCGGTTGCTTTAGCTGCTTGGGCCTTGAGCCACCCCTGATCACAGGACTAGGGGTTTTATATTTAGAAATAGTAAATTCTTATATATTTTATAATTGCTAATGACTTAAAAATAACCTATTAATAAGTGAATCGCTATTTTGATTTCTGAAAATGTATAGTCTTTCATATTAATCTCTGAAAAAAAATTACAAATAAATGTGACACGTTATAGTTGGTAAAATTTATAAGAATTTATTAATCTGTGATAGGATAAGGAAGCTTTGTAGACAACTGTGTTTTGATTGAAGTGATGTTCCTAACTTTGTATCCAAGGAATCCATAACCCAGTTGCTACAAAGAATTAATTTCTTGCTAATCATTAACAAAATTAATAATGATAATTTTAACTTATTCTGCCATTTAAAACTTTACCAATAAATTTTAAATAAAATTATTCTATTAACAAAGAAGATATATTAATTTAGTTTTAATATTAATTTATACATTTAACTTGCTATAGCTTATCAATAAGTTTCACTAAACACACCATATTCAATCTCTGTTCCATTAGTTACTTCTATTTAACTTTCAGCATTATATTTTTCTTTCTGATAGTCATTATAATTTTAATAATCGTTTAAAAAATCACAAATTAAGAGATAGTTTAATCAATTGGTTGTATGGAAAAAGGAAATATAGGGGAAGAATAAAAAGTGTAAAAGTTAAAATTATATAATTTAATTAATAAAAAAAGTATAATTTTATCAAAATATATTCTTTTTAATCGGTAAAAAATGAATTAAATTAACCGGAGTATTTTAAAAATACTTCAACCCTTCAACAAAAGTAAGCAGGCTCGTGGCCTCCTTGCTCTACTAATATCTACTTTGTCTAAGAAAAAAGCTTGAATAGTATAGTATGTTTACAAAATGATCAAAACCCCTAACCCCATCAATTACATGCTTGGTCCGTCACCCAATTCATTGCCACACTATTCTCAGTATACCTCTTGTAAATGTTATTCCTTTAACTAGACTGCTGCTAATTAATCTACAATCCTTGTTTCGGTTCAGAACTCATGTGACTTACCTAACTCAAGGTTTCTGTACTTTGGTAATGCTCCAGTCAAAGGTAGCCAAATTCTATATGCTTTGAAATCCATAGGAAAACTCAAAACAGCTTTTTCATATATATATTTTTCACATATTTGAAACTCTTATTTGAAAAGCAAAAGATATTTATTGGAGCTCTCTTTCAAATAATTTTTAAAGATGAAGTCAAGTGTCGTTACACTGTCTTATGAATAACCTATAATTATTTTTAGAACCAGTTATATAAAGAGAAAAATAATTTTATTGAGAAAAATAATTTTATCCATGACTAAAATTTGTAAGTAACTGCGAAAATCTGCTGGTAAATCAATGTTACCCACAAACAAATATTCGAAGGTACTCTAGGCATATGATGTTAAGTCGGTAGATAATAAAAATCGTGGGTAATACTCACCAATTCCGGTCCGTAGGTAATATTCACCAACTTTAATCCGTAGGTAATGTCCACCAACTTCAATCCGTGGATAATATCTACGTGCGTATTATCCATTAAGTCTAGTGCGTAGATATTACCTACCAACTCCATTCCGTAGGTAATGTTAATGCGCACATTATCCACCAATTGTAGTATGTGAATAAATCCGTAGGTAATCCTGCATGCATCAAACTACTCATTTTAATTGAATTGCTTTTAAATATTTTATACTTGTATGAAACTTTCAAGATATACAATATATCTAACACATCAAACATATTAAGTAATCCAATATATCCAAATTCAACAATCTATTACCAATTGTATTGAAAACAATTAAACATCATTCAATACACCTAACATAAAATAAAATTCATATTTAATTTCAAATTCAAGGATAACACATATAGTTAAAGTCTCCTCACACAAAGTAAGTCAAATATAACATATATAATTCCAAAGTAAAGTGGGCTTGAAATATACTCCACAATGCAAAAACTTGAAACTTAATCAAATATCCAAAGCCTTAATATCCTAATAGTCTGCATAATTGTCTTCATGTCCAATTTGTTCATGCTCACTTTTTTTGTTGGTTGGATGGTTGTTGTTGCAGCTATTGTTGAACTTGTTGTTCAAATGCACTTCATGCATGAGATCGAAGGAAAGGAAGGACGACATTAACTAATGATCCTATCTGTTGACTAAGCTTGTTATTGTTTTCCCTAAGTTCTTTTAGTTGTTGAATATGTTTTGAATAATGAGAGGAAGTCGAAGGTTTATAATACGTGAGAGTATGACCACATTTAAACTCATGAGCAAGCTCTCCAACCTTGTAAATTCGACCTTTCTTTTGACACCTATAGCAAGAAGTCAACTTTCAGTTCTTAATCTGTCTTCTTTGCAAGATCTACTGGGTTGATTGAGATTGCAATGTAGAAAATCCAACTTGTGATCTGGCTTGAGTAAATCTACTCTCAAATTCTTTTTGTTATTCATACATGATATTAATGTCATATGTGTAGTACATGACTAAAATAAAGAAAAATAACAATAACAAATGTAACTCACCACTGTCTTGTTGTTCATAATGGTTGAAAACATGAACATGATCAATTTACTGAGGCGTGAATGATCGTTGTCCTTAAGGACTTATTCGTGGTGTATTGCGCAAGTCCACCAAGATACAAGATGAACTTCTCAGGTGGTTCTAAGAATTTCAGAACTAGTAATCAAACTCTATTATGAGAAAAAAATACCCAGGATAGTGGAAAAAAAAGAGAAGAGAAATGCTTCAATTGGTGTGTTTTGGAAAAGTGAGGGGGTCTCTATTTATAGGTGAGCACCTCCTAGCAGTTACATAAGAGTATTAAAGACAGAAGAAGAATCTGGTCATGCATCCCGTCCAGGTGCAAACATTCAAAACCATTAACATAGATTTTAATAGGTTTTAATGAGTTTTAATAATTTTGCAATACCCTTAATTACAACAATCCCCCACATATTGCAAAATGTAAAGAAGAAAGAAAGAAGATAAATCCTAGGTCTCATATAAGATGGAATGCATCATAGCTGGTATAACAAACTATATGAACCAGTCCTAGATCAATGAACTTAACACACAATGTAGTTGGTATAACAAACTATATGAACCCAGACACTTATTATGTGTTAGAGGTTTTATCAATCACAAAATATCCCCACAATTCTTGTTGTTATCGTTGTGTTGTGCCTAATAGGCTATGTGCATGCCTGGTATTCATGAGTGCTCTAGAAATATTGTCAAGTTATCATGTAAGTGGCCCCACTTGACACTCATATAGGTGATTTCATCAAGTATATACTGCAAATCATACACCACCCGTAAGGGATATGAAAATAATTAAAACTTTGTTATAATATAAAATTCTTACACCCTAACAAAGTTTACCCTCTCAATAATGCAGTATCTAGCACTTTCACACACACTATAGGAATGGAAATTGATTTGAAATCAATTTTTATGCTAGCAAAACTAACAAGTGACTAGTTTTTACCCATATGAACCTTATTCATGGGATTTCCAATCACAAAGATTAGGTTTCTATCTTATTTGCTTTGCTTAAGTCTCATTCCCCTCAATGTTTCTAAAATTATGTTCCTCCCTAGAGGTTTTGTTAGAGGTTCGGCCAAATTCTATTATGACTTAACATAATCAATGGAAATTGTTCCACTCTTTAGCAGCGGCTTTACCAAATTATTTCTTAATTGTATATGTCTATTCTTTCTATTGTAACTTTTGTTTTTAGCTATAGCTATTGCCGATTGGCAATCACAGTGTTTTGATACATATGGGTTTGGTTTCATTCCTAACGAAATGTTTGTTAAGATTTTTCTCAACCACTCAACTTCACTTCCAGTCATTTCAAAAGCAACAAACTCTGATTTCATTGTTGATCTAGTAATAATCGTCTGTCTAGCTGATCTTCATGTAACTGCACCACCTCCAAGTATAAATACATATCCACTAGCGGATTCTCTCATCTGAATCAGAGATCCAGTTAGCATCACTGTACCCTTCTAGCATAGCCGGAAATCCACTATACTCATTGGCATAATCCATATTACCTCTTAAATATCTCATGAGTCTTATAAGTTTATCCAAATGATCTTGACTAAGTATACATACCCAGTCTACTTACAGCATAAATGTATAGTCTAGAAAAGATCATTCAATGCAATAAGCTCCCAATTATTTGGGCATACTGAGATTGAGAAATAAATTTTCCTATGTTTTTCTTTAATTTGGAGTTAGCATCATAATGGGTACTTACTGATTTAAAATCATAATAGCCAAACTTTCTAAGAGGTTTTTCAGTGTATTGCTCTTGGGATAGTAATATACTATCTCCCTTCCTTATGACTTTAACTCCTAAAATCACACTTGCTTCACCCATGTCTTTCATTTAAAGCTTAAATTCAAGAATTTTTTTTTTTTAGAAACTATATCAATGCATGTACCAAAAAGTAACATGTCATCCACATATAAACATATAATGACACATTCACAATTTTCAGATTTAGTGTACTCACATTTATCAGCATCATTAGTAGAAAAAACATCACAAAGTAAGACATTTTCAAGTTTTTCATGTCATTATTTTAGCTTTTATTTAAACCCATACATAGATTTTAAAATCTTGCATACTTTTTCCTCTGAACCAGGAACTACACATCCTTCAAGTCGAGTCATATAAATTTCTTCCTCTAGTTCACCATTCAGAAAAGTTGACTTAACATCCATTTGATGAATAACTAAATTATGGATAAATGCTAGAGCTAACAACACTCAAATTGAAGAAATCCTAATCACTTGAGCAAAAAGTATAAAAATAGTCTATGTTGGGCTTTTGAGTAAATCCTTTCCCTACTAACCTTGATTTATACTTATATGTGGATCCATTAGGATGGTACTTTTTTCTTAAAGATCCACTTACAATCAATAGGTTTTTCTCCTTTAAGAAAATATACTAAAGTCCAAGTATTATTTTTCTTATTTGAATCAATTTCAGTCCTAATGGCCTTATCCAATCCTTTGCATAAGGAGCACTAGTAGCTTCTAAGAAACTTAGAGGATCATTTCCAATAAGAAAAGTATAAAAATTATCTCCAAATGAAGTTTGTTTTCTTTGTCTTTTACTTCTCCTCAAAGCCTTGCACATGGCATCGTTAGCAATGTCTATAGATTGTTCAAATGTACTAGTAACCTTTAAGGGAAAAACATGTTAAAAAAACTTAGCATTTTTCGTCTCTATTATAGTATTACATTCAATTATATCACTATTGAGAACAAGAAACCTATAAGTAGCACTACGTTTAGCATGGCCTAAAAACAAACAATTAGAAGTTTTAGAACCTATTTTCCTTTTCATAGGATTAGGCAACATCACTTTAGCTAAACACCCACACACTCTTAAATATTTCAGATTAGGTCGATAACGTTTCCACAACTCATAGGGTGTTTTGCCAGCTTTCTTTTGTGGTATTCTATTTTGCAAAAAATATGCTATAAGAAAAGTTTCATCCTAAAGATTACCAAGAGCATTAAAACTCATAAGCATAACATTCATCATTTATTTAAGAGTCATATTTTTCCTTTCAGCTACTCCATTAGATTCAGGTGAATATAGTGGGGTTACTTCATGGATAATTCCTTCTTTAACACAAAAATCACTAACCAAAACATATTCACCACCTCTATCAGATCTAATCCTTTTAATTTTCTTATTTAATTGATTTCAACTTCTGCCTTATAAGTTAGAAACATATCAAAAGCTTCATCATTATATTTTATTAAGTATTCTTTGGTATATCTTGAATAATCATTACAAAATAATTTTTACCACCTCTAGTCATGGTTTATTTTAAGTCAACAAGATCATTATGAATTAAACCTAACAACTCAGTTTGACGTTCTATAGAATGACATGCTTTCTATTATTTTAGATTCTACACATATATCACATTTCCTACTTTATTTATCATGCATGTTAATTAATCCTAGTCGTTGTAATTTAATAACATATGAAGAATTTACATGTCCTAATCTAACTTGCCACGTATCATAAGAGTTAATAATATAAGCATAAGACATAGATATAGATTCATTAATAATATTAGAAACATTGAATATAAAAAGACCTTGATCACAATATCTCTTTTTCCAAACACATTATTTTTTGTCATCCCAATCTTATCATATTCGAATGACACTTTGACCCCCGCCTTTCCTAACAGTGCTACAGAGATCAAATTAACTCTAACTGATGGCACATGTAGCACATTTTTTAAAGTCAAAGTCTTTCCAGATGTGAGTTTTAGAAGAACTTTTCCTTTTTCAAGAACAAGAGTTGTCCTATAATCACCAAGATAAAATTGTTCTTCTCCATCCCCCACACTAGTGTAGGAGGAAAGTGCATTTTTATTTGCACAAATATGACTAGTAATCCAGAGTCTACAACCCATTTCCTCACATTTTTCACAAGGTTCACTTGTGAAACGACCACAACAATTGTATCTTCCCCTTCAACTATATTTGCCTTAAGAGGATTGTCGTTTTTGAGCTATGTCTGCACTTATGTGTATGGTTATCTGGCCTTCCACAAACAAAGCAATTTTCCTTCTTCTTGAAGGTGGGTTTAGGTCCATTGGAAAGGAAAAAATTAGATTTATTCTTTTTATTATGATTAGGTTTTTTCTCGTACCTTTTCGGAGGTGGTCTGTCTTCTACCATATTTGCCTTGGTAGATAAGGCTTTAGCCCTTGCCGCAACATACTCCTTTCTATTGGTGTCTTCAATGATGATGTGAGTGATGAGGTCTAATAATGACATCTGTATATGCCTATGCTCTAGTTGTTATTTGTAGTTTGTTTAAGACTGTGGAAGTTTCTCAATCAGCAGTTCCGAAACAAATTCATTAGGTAGGACAATATTCTTTGTTTCAAAGTCCTCAAAGCGGCTTGTGATATTCATTTATTTGAATCTTGATGTCTTTGTCCTCTATCATCTTCTAACGGTAATAATTTTTGACGAATCTTTGTCTGACGACATCTTTGGCAGTGTATTTGAGGATAAGAGAGTCCAAAATAGCTTTTGCTTCCTTGTAGGAGCAATACGTATCGAATAAATCGTTAGATAATGCATTAAGCAAAGTGTGACAACATACTTTATTTAGGTGAATCCAATCTTCAATTTGTTTCACATGAGAACTGGAGTCAGGTTTGGACATCGTAAGTGCAGAAGCAACTTTGTACATGTGTAGAGTTGTTGTTGATCTTCATACCATCAACCATATGTCCTTAATGTTGTTGTTGATAATTGCTGAAAACACAAACACAATCAATTTCCTAAGGCATGATCACTGTCTTTAGGACTTATCTGCGGTAGCAGGTCCCACAGGATACAACAAGATCTTCTTGGGTGATTCCGAGGATTTCAGAACTAGCAAGCAAACTCTCTTATGAGCAAAAATACTTGGGACAATGGAAAGAAAAGATTAAAAAAGAGAAATGTTTCAATTGATGTGTTTTGGAGAAGTGAGAGGGTCTCTATTTTATAGGTGAGCACCTCTTAGCGATTGCATAAGAATATTAAATATGGAAGAATAATTTGGTCATGCATACCATCCAGGTGCACACATTCGAAACATTTAACACAAATTTTAATAAGATGTAATGCATCAGAGTTGGTGTTTCCTTTAACTTCAGAAACTTCAATATTGATTGCCTACAAGTAGAGATAGAACAGGACAAGTGGGAGACACTTCATTAGACAGTTAGTACTTTAGTTTTATGGTTTTTTAGTTTCTATTATTCTTACATTTAAAACATTGAATGAGAATTTGTTGTTTCTGATTCGTATTCTGGGTTTGCTCTCTCGTATTCCTTTTCTCTTCATTTGTTCTTCTCACATTCTCTTAATCGTATGCACTGTTTTTATTTTTTTATTTTCCTACTAATGTTGCATTTTAACCTCTAGTTCTTGTTCTATAATAATGAATTTCCTTATTATTCATTTAACTTTGATTTACAATGACTAACTCTCGATTTTCATATTTGAAAATTGTCAATACAAATTGATGAGTCACGTGTTCTTCATCATTCAGAGAGTTCAGAAATGAATTATTTGTATGTAAGAGTGAAGAGATGTTGGCAAAGTTTTATAAAGGAATAATTCTGGGTTCTATGGGTTTAAATATCATGTTTTTGGTTACTATCTGTTTTTCAATTTGTATTATAGTTGAGGTTTATAATCCATGTCCGATTGCATTTTCTTTCATATCTTTTAAGTTTTTGCCATTTACTTTCATTGCAATTTATTATTCTATGAACTTTTACTTTTTTGCAACTTACCTCTACAAATTTATAGTTCACATTTAGTTTTGGATTTTTAATTCATTGTATTTTGCTTTCTTGCCTTTTAATTTATTAATTTTACAGATTAAGGCATTTATAGTTACTTTACATACAATTTATAGAAATTCATCTAGCAGATTATGGTCAAGAATAAAGAGGTCACAAAGCTAGAGACTAGATCAAGAACTTATCAGGAGTTTGGGCCTAATTGGACTTGATCGGGCCTCCAACAAGGCCCATCCAGATTGATGTCCAAAATTGAAAAATATCACTTTAGAGAGTTTGAAGCTTCAAGATTACAAGACTTTTACTTGTAAAAAATATGTAGAGTAGTGTAGAGTTTATTTTGGACCTTCTATTTTGGGTAAAGTGGTGTAGAGTTTTGGGCCTTGCAGCCCATAAGAACAAGTGGACGACCACATTTGAAAGAAGCATCCAAGAAGATGCCACCTAAGAAGATAGAAGGCACCACATGTGCCTGTGAAGCTTCCAACTAAGTGGCACGTGGGGAGATCTTCTCTAAACTTCTTTTTCCACTTGTCCTTATCTTATTGGAAAGGATATGAAGCTTGGACTACAAGTTACCTTGGACACATGACACTCTCCCAATGGAGAAGATCCTCTCCGCTCATATCTTGCCACTTATCAAGCTTCTATTGGCGATTTTTTGAGAAACTTGCAAGACAAGTCATCTTTTAGACTATAAATAAGTGACTCTTGTAATTGAAAATTGAGTTTATAATAAGTAATGAAATGTTGGCCAATTTTGCCTCTTCAAAAAACTTGTTCATGACCTCTCTCTAGAGTAGTCTCCTTAAGACTCTTCTCTCTAGACTTTCTCCTAGTGTGTTGGCATGTAGGTTCTTATTGAATCTCCACCACCAATTACACCAAAATTGTACGTCCTTTTCATTATTCCAATGCATCCACTCATATCGACGTAAAAACAACAAGAATTAATGGAACAAGACACTTGAAACATGCAATGGAACTAGCAATTGCATCAATTGTTCATTATCATCTTGCCAATAGATGATCTCTTATACGTTATTAGACACTTTAATAGTCGATTGTTTATAGAATTGTCTTATTAGTGTATTTGGGTCTATGTGGTTCATTATCCATTATTCCGAACTTTTAATCTTCAAACTGAAACTACAATCTAAATTTCTTACCTCATTCTTAATCATCAATTTCATTTTACGTTTCATATTTTGATATCATAATAATCGTCTTTTAGTCATATAATCTTCAAATAGTCGTTAATATTTTACTACACATTCATGTATCTACATTTTGCATTTATCACAATGCATTTTAATTGCTTTTAATTTTTTGCATTCAAATTTAGTTGTATTCATATAAATTCATATCTTGTAAATTCTTTGATCATGCATTGTTCACCATTGGATGATATTCATCTATCATTATTCATTGTTTAATAAGAAATACTATTTTAAACATTGTTTTTTTTTCTGTTTTTAATGAAATTGGCGTTCCATTTGTCACTCCATTTTAATTTGTTACATCGATCAATGGATTTAATAAATATAAGTTCTTTGGATTAGACATATGCCAGTCTCATACTACGTTTTAAAATAAACTTAGTTTTATTTAGAAACGTGATGCAACTAAATATTCGTCAGTTGTCTTTCTAGACCAACTCCAATGTATTGTGACAATAACAATATTATTAAAATTGATCACACTTTGATCTTTTATAAATACATGAAACATATTGAAATTGATTATAACTTCACTTGCCATCATTATCTTCAAAATGGAGTCGTTACATTTCCTTTCAACTTTTCAATTATGCATATTCTTATCAAAATGCATTTTTAATTTTTACTAACAAACTGTCAATTTTATACTAATGTATGGTAAGTCTGAGGAGAATGTTAAATACTATTAATTATATATATATATATATATATATATATATATATATATATATATATATTAGTTAAGGTAGTTTAATCTTTATAAATTTATATTTATACGTTTATATTTTTATATTTGGTATCTTTAAACTCTTTACTAGAGTTAATATAGGAAACATTCTTTTTTTTTCTTTTTATATATTCTCAACCTTTTTTTTATTGTTATTGAAGGTTTGGCATGAAAAGGAATCAATTCAAAAATTTTATATTAAATTTCAATTCCTTAATAGTTTTTATTAATATAATATATTTCTATTGTAAAGAAAGATTTAAAATAATAATAATGAAATTATGAAACTGAGTAAAATCAATTGTCATAAAAGTCAGAAGTGAATAATTGAAAAAAAGAAATTACATCTATGCATGTCTAGTAAATCGGTTCAAAAGTGAAAATTTTCTACCTTACATTTAATAACCATGTTCATCCTTTGACTATAACTACCTCTTCCTTTGACTATAACCATGTTAGACTATTCTTTTTATGAACTTTCTGTATCTCAAAATTGTAACTTTTCATATGGGAGAAAAAAAAAAAAAAATCTAGGAGAGTGTATTCTCCTATTATAAGGATAAAGTGTAATTAGTTTCTTCTGTGTTTAGATAGATATTGTAATTTCAATTTCCCCTAATGAAAAAATTTCTTGATCTTGTCTGTAATTTTTCCCTTTTAGGACTTTCCACTCAAAATTATTGTGTAACAATTTTTATTTTCTCAGTTCTAATTTTAGATTTTACATATTATTTTGCTACTTTGATATCCAACAGAAATCAACTGGTAACACTTGATTATTCCAAGTTTTGTATCCTTCAATTACTCTTTTAGATCAGCCGAGTTACAATAATGATAACATCTACATTTTTTCAATAAGCTATGGGACCTCAAGGGCAATAAATAATCAAGGACTCTCAAATTTAAGGGAGCCCTATTTCTTCCATGGCAATAAATTATCAAGAGTAAGATGAATGAGGACAAATAGGTTGATGAAGGTACTAATCTCCAAATAGAAGAGCATAGAAAATTTCATTCCAAATATCAGGAACACCAGCCAGACACCAGTGACTACAGTCATTAAAAGAAGTGCCACGCCCTGTGTAGATAGAAGGGTGACCATCCCTCCTCAGTTGTGTGAGCAGAGTAATGTCTAGCAATTGCACTGGCTTTTCCATTTTACTTATGACTTCCTTCACAATGTCCACACCAGGATATGCTGCCATTGTTCCTTCATCTGGTTTAGTTTGCCTAAGGCAACCCCATTTGCTGGGATGGCCCGTTGAAGGAAGAAATGAAAGAAAACAGTAAGTCTATGAATACAAATTTATACTTTCTGTTATTCACTTGTTTTTTTTATTTATGTTAAGTATTTAAGTATAAATTTAAATTTTATATTAAATAAAAATAAAAAAAATTAAACAATATATAAAAAAATATCACGAATCTAATTTCTTAAGATTTTAGATTAAAATTTTTTTATAAATTGACTCAGGTTCTTTAAAATCTTCCTCCAAAGTTTCTTCCGTCAAATTTTCTCAACAATTTCATACTATTTAAAAGCTGTTCACAATAGTTGAAGAATGGCAGACATGAAAACTTTTCTAGTACTTATTTTCTTAACTAGATTTTTGTTATGCAAACACTTTCGAAAAAACTGTAAATCATCAATTATTGGTATGATGGAAGTAAAATTGATAATGGATTGGACAATTTTCACTTAAATTCAAAGTCATACTAGTGAAATCAAGCAGTCAAGAAACTTACTCAACATGGGAAGCAGCAATTCCCTGAAAGAAAACTTTAGTCTTTGAAGGGTCCATGTTAGAATCAACCCATTTAGCCCAAGTGGTGAGCGCATTCTTGAAAGCTTCCATGTGATCCATGTCCTTGATTAGTTCACTCCCTATTTGAAAGTAATCCCACCTAAAAAACAATAAAGTGAAGTCATTAGCCACAGGGCCACCTCCTCTCACAAAACACCAAAAGGGTATCTCAAATCAAAGGTTTCATTACGCTTGAGAGTGTCCTGTGTGAGTCCACCAATGGTAAGAGTTGAAAATCAAAACATCAACTCCTTTCCACCTGTCCCCAGAGCTGATGGTGTCCAACTTCAAAATCCTGCCTTTTTCTTTGTCAATAACCAAATCCACTAGGAACCCATTTTTCAACCACATGATTGAAGCTTTATACTCCTACAATGCCCCAAAAAATTTGAACCAAATTATAAACCAATCAAACAACTACAAAGGTTCAACACTTTCCTGTAGTGCAAATGTGAACAGACAAAGACCACTACCGGAAATGAAAACACAGAAAGTTGCTGTGTTTCACTTTTTAAAGTGTAGGTTGAGTTTGGGACTGCAATGTGAAGCAAACAAGTGAGTGACTGCCACATGTTGTTACTTATGGAGTCCCCCACAAACATTATCTTCTTTCCTGTGCTTCTCTCCAAGAACTTCTTACCATCAAACCTGTTCATTTGGGGAGGGAAGAAAAAAATTCAAAATTTGAACTTCAAGATGCCAGCTTGCAAATCAGAAAGAAAAAAATTCTGCCATTTAAATATATATCTGGGCATTAAATGTTTAATGCAATTCAACTTAACATTGAAAAAGTTTGAACTCACGATTACAAATTAAACCAAACCAATTTGATGAATGACAATTCCAAACTACTAACAAAACCAAAACAAATTGATATAAAAAAAACAAAGGTAGAGTTACTCATGACATTAATTACCTTTGAAGGTCACAACCAGAGGGCTTCCATCTATACTTGAGATAGTCCTTACCTGTTCTGCCATTTCTTAAGCAATCAAATCCCTGGCCAATAAAAGGACAGTCCCTTGAAGCATCGTAAAGAGGGTAGGAGGAGGGTTCATCAATGACCCATTTTCCCTCGGAAAAATCACATCTTTGGTATGGTGGAGTAGCTGCCACTGCCCATACAAAAGCTGAGGCCAGTAGCAGAGGACACACCCACAACGTGAACACCATTTGAAATTGCACACAATGTTTTGAGAGGGCGTGAATGTTAACGTTTGTATATATAAATAAAATAAAAAACATGTGGGGTTGGTCCTATGGGCATGTCTAGGGGTAGCTTTAATGAAAGTAACATAGAGACAAACTATTTGTGTATATAGTTGTTGCATCAAATAAAAGTTAACGCTGGCGTTTAATCTGATCACGTGATGTGATTGAAGTTTAATTTCTCTAATGAAAAGGGTGCTACTTGGTTTTGAAAGTTGAAAGTTGAAAGTTGAAAGTTGAAAGTACGAGTTTATTGTGTCAAAGTTTTATATTATGATTATCTGTGTGTAAAGTTTGGTTTCTCAAATCAAGATTAATCATAATTGTAAATTTAATAATCTGTCCAATCATCTCTTCATTATTAACTTCTGTCTTTAAACAGTAGTTGATTTTTTTTAGTGCTGTTTTTTTTTTCAAATGCCACACCGAGTATTTTATTTAGAGAAATGAATATTAGATAATTTCATCAAATATTTGACAAGTTCTTTCTAAAGATAATATGGTTATTATAAAAATAATTTTTGTATTTAAGAATGAAAGATTAAATAATAATAATTATTAGGTGAGTGTAAAATTTTAGTGGGTGTCAAAATATTATGATGATTATATTTATACGAATATTGTTCGAGTTTAAGATTTGGGTAGGAGTTATTCGAATGCTGAATGGGGAAGAAGCAGGAATTTGTCGAAAAATTAATAGAAATTCGGTTTTTGGGAAATCAAATTCTGAACTGGTATTTTTATTTTTTTTTCTTTTAGATTTAAAAGTATAAGAGAGAGAAAAAAAATTAAGGAAAGAAATGAAAAAATAGTTTCAAATTAAATAATTTGATGCGGTAATAATTAAATAAAAATGTAGAAATATAAAAAAAATTAATTACAATTGAGAAAGGTAATGATATTAAATAATAATAGAATATTTTAAAGAAAAAATAAATCAAAGAACAGTAATTTATAAATTTAAATTTAGTAAGAAAAAAATAATTTAGTAATAATGTAAAAAAAGTAATAATTTAAAAAATTAATTATTTTAAGAAGTAATTAATTGGACGAATAAAAATGTTGAAGAAGAATTTTTCCGAAAATTGAATATATTTAGTAGTAATTATGCAGTGTTACATTGAATTAAAAAATATAATATTACTAGTGTTTATTTATAGATAATTTTCAGATTAAGAAAATGTAAAAAAAAGTGAAAATATAAATTATTTGTTAAAATTTATTAAATGTAAAAACATTGAATGTCACTAATTAATGAATAATTAATTAAATAATTAAATGAATATTGTTTCTATTACATAATTGTTTTTGTATGATATCAAAATGTGGGTAAATAAAATCTGTCTGTAATATGGTGGAAGGCATTAGAAGATTGTAATATAAATTTTGTAAAACATTAAAAATGTAAAATATTTAAGAATGAAATTATGATGTTTTTGTGTTTAATTAATTAATAAAATTATTACTTTTTTAGTTTTTATTTCCTTAATAGCACTTTTTGTTTTTTATTTCTCTCAATAACATTTTTTATTCTTTAATTTCTAAAATAACATTCTTTTATTTTTTTTTAAATTAATGTACAGTCAGTACATTAATTATGATTATTTTCTTATTTTTTACTTTTTTTATGATTTTGTGATTGTATTTTATTAAAATAATTTATTAGTTATATTTTTGTATTAAAAATTGACTTAGGAAGAAAAAATTATTATAAATTATAAAATTGTTATTTTAATTAAAATTTATATTTTTCACTTGTTAAAAATATATCTAAATAATTAATAGCAAAAATAAAATAAAATTGTTAAAGTATTTTAGCAAATAAATATTAATTAAATGGTTTAAAACATTTAAATAAAAATTTATTTATTTATGAATTACTTTTAAATGTTATGTTTATTACTTAAAAATTTTTAATTATTGAAATGATACAATATATGTTGAGCATAAAGAGGAAAATAAATGACAATCATATATTCACTGAACAGTTTAGTTAATGGTGCACGAAATACTTTATGTGAAATGAAACATAAATTTTATATTTATCAAAACTCAAATTTTATCTTTATCAAAAAATCAATAACATTTTTATCAAAAATCAAATTTTATCTTTACAAAAAATCAAATGAAATCTTTAACAAAATATCAAATTTTATCTCTATCAAAAACCAAATTCTATCTTTATCAAAAATCAAATTTTATCTTTACCAAAAATTAAATTTTATCTTTATCAAATTTTTATTTAATTTTTGTCATTAATTATTTAAATATTTTTTAAACAAACTAAAAATACAAATTTTAATTAAAATAACAATTTTATAATTTGTTATATTTTTTCTTCCAATATCAATTTTAATATAAAAATACAATCACAAAATTATTATAATTTATTTTAATATAATTTATTATGCCAAATTTAAATTTATTATAAAATATAAAATAAATAATTTATCATTTTTTCCTATTAAAATTAATTACCTTAAAAACCGATAAAATATTTAATTTTATTTTCTTTGTATTCTTTTTTTAATTGGAATTTAATTATCTTTACATTATTTTTTATCTTAATTTTAATAAACTAATAATCACAATTTTTAATAACTATTAAAACAAGAGTGCTATTGCAGAAAATAAAAGAGTGTTATTTTAAGAATTGAAGAATAAAGAGTATTATTGAGGAAAATAAAAAATAAAGGGTGCTATTGAGGGAAATAAAAACTAAAAAGGTACTAATTAAGTAAAAAAAAGTCTAAAAATAATAAGAATACTTATAATGATTTAAATAAAATTAGATAAATTAACAAATAGAAGTTCAAAAAAAGTAAATAGATAAATATTACATTTAATTAAAGGATGTGTATAAAAAAGTGATTTATTGATTATTAAATCATTGATTATTGATGATAATGACATATATCATATTTATGGTATTTAATTAAAGGGATGTGTATAAACAAATGATTTATTGTTTAATAATTGATTGTTAATGATAATGACATATGTTATATTTATGGCATTTAATTAAAGGGATTTGTATATAAACAAATGATTTATTGATTCATTTTAATGAAAATGACATATTAAATAAATATAACATAATTAAGTGTATTTATGGCATTTAATTAAAGGGATTTGTATATAAACAAAAGATTTATTGATTCATTTTAATGAAAATGACATATTAAATAAATATAACATAATTAAGTGTATTTATGGCATTTAATTAAAGGGATTTGTATATAAACAAAAGATTTATTGATTCATTTTAATGAAAATGACATATTAAATAAATATAACATAATTAAGTGAAGTAGATTTTTGAAGATTGGGATTGTTAGTACAATGGTTTCTTGTGTGTTGAAATTTGACAATAGAAATATTATTTTGACTTTCTTCCCTAATATTTATTTCAGTCCTAATTCTTATCTTGTGACTATTTACAAATGGCTAAATTACAAAATACGATAAATATGTCCAATTTAAATATATATCTCTTAAACTATTTCAGATCCCATATAATTGCACCTTCAATCTCCTAAAAGACAAGGTTTGCACTGTTATAAACCTTCCAAACACCATAACATTAAAGAACTTGTACTATCATCAACCTAAACTCAACTATCAAGGTCTAATTATATACAACGCTACTGATATATCAATAAAATGTCCATGTACATCAAATGATAAGTTATAAGTCTCAATTTCTTTTAATACAATTATTGAATTGAATGCTGAGTTTACAATAAATATCAAACAATATGACACTTCTAAATCCACCTATTACAACCTTTTCAACTAGCAACATACTTTATTTTAGAGGACTTATCCAAAGAGCCACCATAATGAAAAGTCTAAATGATTACGATTTTACCTATAAATATTACCGCCCAAGAATAATAATAACCCAATACAATTGGTCTTTTCATCAATTGTTACACAAACATAACCCAAGTACTACAATATAAAAATCACAAAGAAGTCATCGAAATCAATTATCGTCGTCAACTTAGAGTGATTAATAAAAAATTGTGCATAATTCATTACAAATCATATTTAACTATATCATTGCACAAATGATCAATTACTAGAAAAAAAATTCAATTTCTACACACATGCAACCTAAAGAATCATGTGATAACATAAAATTCTTTATCCTAAACAAAGATTTAGAGAAGTCGAGTTAAAAATTTTATTCAAGACTTATAAAATAATATTTATATTAATCAGCACGATATCAAAATATCTGTGCTTGATTAAGTTTTTATCTTTCTAACATTCTCTTAACTAAATATTCAAAAGTTTGTTTAATAAATTTATTTTTATTTATTCAAACTTTTAACTGTTTAATTTATTATGTTCTATACAATTATTTTTAAAATAGATCTATTTTTTACAACTCAATAATTTCAATTATATCAAACACTTTTCATTATTTTCTATAATTTTTTATTTTTTATTAATTTATCTTATTTACATATTTATGTAATTTATATTTTCTTGAAATATATGTATTTATAAATATTTATTTATGCACATTTTTACTTTTCAAAATTATTATAATCTATACATTTATTTTTTTCAAATACATTTATTTTTTAAATTTTTTTTCCAAACCAAAGTTTTTTGGAAAAAATTATTTTCTTTCAAAAATATGCTTAAAACTATATAAAATCTAGCTCAGAATTCGGTTTCTTATAAATGACATTATGACTGGTATTGGACAAATCTGCGTTTAAAATTTGATTTTCTGAAAACCGATTTCTAGATAGGAAAAAGTATTTCGATAACTACATATTCAATTATGTGCAATAAATTGCATATGTATAAAAGGTATTTTATATATATATATATATATATATA